>Ga0102952_1000105_pt1 | contig 43294 bp, 37 predicted proteins | sample SalPon2A_C_D1_MG_FD_78506 | JGI IMG/M metagenome (GOLD analysis project Ga0102952, IMG submission 78506) | Soil microbial communities from South San Francisco under conditions of wetland restoration - Salt Pond MetaG R2A_C_D1_MG | ecosystem: Environmental > Terrestrial > Soil > Wetlands | place... | reverse complement strand
TTCTTTTAAGGAAGTGGTGGAAATGTTGAATTTGCCTGCTATCTGGCTTAGCGTATCACCTGAAACTACTGTGTAAGCGTATAGCTCCTCTTTGACAGTTGAAGTTTCTTTAACAGTTTCTTTGTTAGCCTGTGCCTTGTCTGTTTGGGCAGTAGCATGATTTTCTGCATAAGGAACAAGGAGTTTCTGTCCTATCTGAAGATCGTTTTCAACAAGGTTGTTGTATAATTGCAGTCTTGAAGTGGAAACACCGAATTTTTCAGCTATCTCACTTAAAGTGTCCCCGCTTTGTACAGTATATGGTTTCTCTGTGTATCTGTTAACTGTTTCATTATCAAGCTGATCGGAAGATGGAATTAAGAGTTTTGTGCCTGGTGTAAGTTTGTCCACGTTCAATCTGTTGATCGACTTAAGGGAGTCAACCGACACGTCGAAAACCTGAGCGATGTTAAAGAGATTGTCGCCTTCTTTAACAATGTATTGTGCGACTATTGGACTATTCTGACTGATCGAACTGCCGGCGAAATGATTTACATTCCGTGAATCGGCAACCGGCTTCGTATCAGTTTCCGGTATAATGATCTCCTGACCGATACTGAGCTTCGCATTCGGCAGGTTATTCGCCTTGATAAGGTCTCTCGAAGACATACCGTATCTATTGGCAATTCCTCCAAGCGTGTCTCCATTTACTACCTTGTAAATTAATTTATTTTTCGAACCGGTGGAATCGTTATCGTTTAGTAATAATTTTTGACCGATCCTTAGATTTATAGTGTTAAGATGATTGAGTTTTTTTAAATTGTCTACTGATGTATTGTATTTTCTGGCTAGGCCGTATAAGGTGTCACCGCTATGTACTGTGTATTCTATTGATGCGTATGATTTGCTGATGTTAAGATATGATAAAAAAAATAGTATGGAAATAAAAAAAATTGTAATTCTGAAATTCATCAAGATCCTCCATAGACCTTCAATGCTTCATTCCTATGTAAAATAATCTGCAATCTGGATTTTTGTTAGATAGTACATATATAATTTTTCTATAAAACAGGTGCTGGACACCTTTAATAAAAACTTAATATTAATATAAAATTTTTTAAAATACAAGATTAAAAGTTTCATTATACATACAGTTGCGATGTTATAATCTGTTTGTGCATACATAAAGAAATTCCTCTCCGAATTCCCATTTTATCGTCATGATCTGCAATTCTCCGTTATTCACAAGATCTTTAAGTGATTCCACAACTTTTATCTTGGCTTCATTGAATTCAAGTTCAGGATTCATTTCTGTTATATGATTCGTTATTTTTGTCGTGTTGGAATTTCCTTCTCCAAGCCCGGTGCAAAGAAATTTTAATATGTCAGAATTTATATTATTCATTTTCTCTCCGTGAGATGTGAAAAAATTAAGTATTATAGAGTTTTAAATTTTAATTGATATTTTAGTACCTGAAAATGATTTATATAAACTAGACAAAATTTAATATCTGAAGAGCCTGAAAATTCTCATCTGTATTGATGCTGTTACTGATGAAGGTTTAACAAAGTGGAAGAAAAAACGAGAAAAAGTGAAAAAAAAGAATTATTAAAAAACTCGGCATGGTTGTTCGGATCAAAATCCACAAAATCCCTAATCAACGGAATTGAGACCATATTACTTGCAAGGATTCTGGGTGTGGATCAGTTCGGACTATTAAGTGTAATAATTGCATATGTAGGAATAATAAAAAGGTTTGTTGATTTCAGGGTATGGGAAGGACTGATAAGATATGTCGGCGAGTTCCTTGAATCAAGAGAAGATGAAAAAGTAATATCTGTAATAAAATTATCATATCTTGTTGATATATTTTCTGGTGTATTTGCTTTAATATTGTCAGTTCTGATCGCCTATTATGCGGGGGGGTTTTTCAACCTGGGGAATGAAAGTCTTGTACTGATAGTGATCTATTCCTGCAGTCTGATCATTGATACTGCTAACACTACTTCGGAAGCTGTATTCAGGATCTTCAAAGAATTCAAAAAGATAACCTATTTATCTACACTGGAAGCATCGGTAAGACTACTGCTTGTATTAATAGCACTTTATGCGGGTTTTGGGCTGAAAGGAGTTCTTACGGCTTATGTTTCAGCTATGTTGTTCGGATTTATTAACCGTCAGTACTTTGTGCTTGTTGTACTGAAAAGCAGAGGCATCAGGTTCTGGTTGAGTGGAAGGATTCATTATCTGAAAGGCAGATTCAGGGAAATTATGTGGTTCTTCCTGAACACTACAATTGGTGGCACTCTGCGTATGGCCGATGATAACTACCTCGGTGTATTAATCCTGGGACACTATTATGGTAATGATCTAGCTGGTCTTTATAAAATAGCAAGGACTTCAATAAAGATCATGACAAGATTTACGGACCCTGTATATGAATCCATCTATCCAAAAATGGTGGAGATGATAAATCGTGTTTTCTATGACGACCTGAGCGAGATTATAAAATATGCTGTGAAAAGCCTGTTCAAATTTACTTTGCCAATTGCAGTTGTAATAATTGTTTTTGCTGAATATATACTTCTTTTTGCTTTTGGTAAGGAGTACACAGCTGCTGCGAATACAATGAGGGTAATAGCCGTTGGTGCGATTCTCCATCAGCTTTCATTCTGGATAAGTCCTATGTTCCTCGCGATGGATAAAGTAGCCGTGAGAACGGTTTATAATATTTTTGATGTAATTACATATATTGTTCTTCTGGTCATTCTTAGCAGGAATTACGGGTTGATAGGTGCGGGGTATGCTTTTCTGTTCAACAGATTATTGATCTTTGTTTTTGGTATAGTTCTGGTTAATTATTTCTTTAAAAGGTTAAAAAAAGCACGTTAAAGCCATCTGTCTTTCCACATTTGAAAGACAAGGAGGTTCCAGATCTTCTGTCCGTTCCGCTCTTTATTGCTATAGAAATTTTCCAGGCATCTCGCAATCTCTTTATGGTTGAGTATATTTTCGCGGATTATTCTGTCCTTATCCAGATATTCATTAACTATCTCCCTGAATTCATTTCCTCTTAACCACTTCGATACCGGAAGGCCAAAACCTTTTTTATCCTTTTTTATCATTGAATCCGGTATGTACTTCTGCAAGATCTTTCTCAAAAGATATTTTGATGTTTTATCTCTCAACTTGTATTCCAGAGGCAGAGATGCAACGAATTCAATCAATCTATGGTCCAGGAAAGGTTCTCTTGCCTCAAGACTTACACTCATTGAGCACCTGTCGACTTTGGTCATTATGAAATCCGGAAGGTAGGTCTTGGAATCTGCCAGCATTAGCTTTGAACAAATGTCGAGAGATGTGTATTTGTCAGAAAAATAATCCTCAAAGATATTAAGTTCTATTCCGGATCCAACATCAGGTAGTAATTCCGATAGTTCGGAGTCTTCAAAATGGGAAGAGATACAATTCCAGGCTGAGGACTCATCATTATTCAAAAGTGCTCTGTACATTTCAGGGGAGAGTGTCAAATTGAAATATCTGTTAAAAAGTCCGACTAAACTTATCTTATTCCCCAGAATTGTTAGCTGGTATTTTAGGAAATTAAAAAATCCGGGTGATCCCAAAAGCTTTATTATCAACGGATATCTTGTGTAACCTGCAAAGAGTTCATCTCCGCCGTCAGCAGAAAGTGCTACTTTTACATTGCCGACGGTTATTCCGGAAAGCAGATAAGTTGGTAATGCAGAGTTGTCCCCGAAAGGTTCATCAAAGATTTCAGGTATTTTCAGGATTAATTTTTTTGCTTCTTCTTCAGAGAAATAATATTCATGATGATCCGTACCCAGGTAGTTTGCGAGCTTTTTTGCTTCTTCGGCTTCGTTTTTATTCTGTTCACTGAACCCGATCGTGTATGTCTTTATTTTTTCTGCCGAGTGATACTGAAGCAGAGTCGTCAATATCCCCGAATCGAGTCCACCACTCAGAAATACACCAACCGGCACATCCGAAAGAAGTCTGAGCCTGAACGAATCGATCATAATTTTTTCGAGTTCATCAAGTATTTCATTCTCGTGAAGGTTTTTCCTGATGTTCAGATAGGAATCGGATATATCCCAGTACTTATGCTTTTTTATACCGTTCCTGTTTATAACAAGGTAGTGACCCGGTTCGAGTTTATAGGTATTTGTATAAATTGTATGGGGAGAGGGTATATAGCTGTATTTCATGAACATGCGGACTGCGTGAGTGTTCAGATTTTTTCTAAATTCCGGATGCTTAAGTATTGCCCTGAGTTCAGAACCGAATAACAGAAGTCCGTTATTTGTATAGTAATATAAAGGTTTTACTCCGATTCGGTCGCGGACGAGGTAAAGCGTTTCATCTCTTTCATCGAAGATCGCGATTGCGAACATACCTATGAATTTTTCAATGCATTCTATGCCCCATTTTTCATAGGATTTGATTATCACCTCTGTGTCTGAACTGCTAAAAAATTTTGTTCCGTCTTTTTCGAGTTCTTTTCTTAAGAGCTTAAAGTTATATATCTCTCCGTTAAATGATATCCAGATATCTTTCTTGCGGTTAGACATGGGCTGCCTTCCTCTATCGGACAGATCAAAGATAGACAGTCTTGTATGTCCAAGTGCGACGTTGTTATTCCGTCCAATATAAAAACCTGAATCATCAGGACCTCTGTGATCCAGGGTTTTTTTCATTTTGATTATTGTCTCGGAGGTCACATTATTCCTGCTGCTGAATATTCCGGTTATTCCACACATATTTATCTTCTCTGCTCTTCTACAGGTACTGAAAGTACTTTTTTATCCGACAAATCTATCAGTTTATTATCCCTGTAAATAATCTTCTTTAATACAACATTTACAATTCTAATCTTGTCATCGGGATCATACTTATCTCCGGCGGGGAAAGTGAGTATATGTTTGGGTGGTGCGAGTTTACTGAGCATGCTCACTTTTGATCCTCTGCTGTTGAGATTACTGAAATAGATATGTAGGAAATCTCTTAATATTTTTGTCTTTTTTCCATCGTAATAATTTCTTCCTTTCTCTTTTTCAAGTTCTTCAAGTTCCTCTTTATTTTCTATTCCTTTTGTTTTCCTGAAAATTTCATAATTTTCAGTCGAACCGTAAGTTCTGACAAGCAGATTCTCATCACTCAGAAAATAGAAACGGTTTTGAGAGAAAGGGAGGTCATAGGGAGAAAAGAAGTTGGAATGCAGATCATATATCTTCCCGCTTTCACCAACAGCTTCAAAAGTATATATTTCATTCAGCCTGGTATCGTACCAGCCAAGCCTTACTGGCTTGAAGAAAGGTATAGAGATAATGATGAAAAATATCGTCAGTACGAATACCTTTCCGCTAAAAATATACTCTCTCTGGTCTCTGGTTAAGGAATACACTACGCAGGCGACTGTCAGATCCATTGTGATCCATTTCCAGAACAGTATTCCGGATAATAGAAAGATCCCCGTATGGAGAAGTGAAAATAAAATAAGTGCTGATATGCAGATATTTCGTGATTTCAGCATTACTATGGAGCTAAGTTCTATGATCAGAGTTGAGAGCAGGAATATAAAATTAAACTTTCCGATAAATGCAGCAGCTTCGATTATGTAACGCTTGTCGATAAAAGCCAGCCATCCGTTTAGATAACTGGCAACGAAAAGGTTCTGAAGCTGATCATGGAACAGCCAGTTAAGAATGATCTTCGCAATAGCAGCATAGAAATAGTTGCACCCTATAAGTATCAGAACGAGTATTAAATAGTTCCTGTAGTCTTTTTTGAAATACAGTTTTGAGTAAAGATATACATTGAACAGTATGAGACAGTAGTAGAGAAGCTTTTTATCCGTCCAGGATAAAAGATGGAGAGGGTATTCGAACTGAGAGGTAAGGGCAATTGATATTACTATAAAAGGCGATACAAAAAGCGGGTGCAAAAGGATAAGAAACGGAAATATAAGGATTATTATACGGTCAATGTTATGTCCCTGGTTAAAGTAAAGATTAAAATCATACGTGGCTCCCGACCATCCTATAACGAAAGAAATCACAAGCAGAAAGAACTTTATGGACCTGTCCAGTTTTTCCTGTTTCCAGGAAAGTTCTCTGTAGTACATTAATAGCGGAAGATTTATAATAGCAAAAACAAGTAGCAGTTTATAATCTTTTATAAGTTCAAGTGAAATTGATTCACTGAAATACGCAGCCTCACTAAGTCTGGAATATGTGAAATAAAGCCATCTCGCAGCTGCGAATAGTAGAATCGGTATGAATAACTGCAGGAAAAGATATTTAAATTCTTCCTTATCGGTTTCTTTGGGGAAAAATCTTTGTATTATCTCCATTCGGATCAAATGACCAAATCTTCATTGGTATCTATGAAAAGCTGAAACCACAGCTCAACTGATATTAACCTGTAAAGGTAATTGCTTACGTCTACAATTCCGCTTCTCTGGATTTTTATAAGTCTCCTTACATTTTTGAAATTATAGAACCCACGGTTCAGAGCCGTTTCAGACAGAAGCACGGAGTTTACAATTGATTCAGTGTTGCTTCTGAACCATTCCCCTACTGGTGTTGAGAAACCCACTTTCTTTCTTTGCATAATTCTGTCCGGCAGTTTACCTTCCACGGATTTTCTCAGTATATCCTTTGAAATTCCTTCATTCATAATATCACTGTAATCGAGGCTGAAAATGAAATTAACAATTCTGTAGTCCATGAAAGGCAGCCTGGATTCGATCGAGCTCGCCATGCTGAGGGCATCACAGTATTTTAGTAGATAGGGTAGATTGTCCCGGGAGTGGTCACGGTAGAGCTTTTCGACCAGTTCTGATTTATATATACGTCTGTCTGTATAGCGGGGATTCCCCTTACCCTGATTTCTACTATTGTTTATCAGGATATTATCAATGCCGATAATCTTCTTGTAGTAACTGTGAAGTGATGGGAATATTTTACCGAGAGATACTGCAAATGGTTTTATTCCGTCGGTCTTTAATAATTTAAAAACTGTTTTCGAAACTTTGATGAATTTCCCAGCAACTGATAAATCCTTGTCTCTTATGATATCGGATATATAAAGATGGGTATATTTGTGTACATAACCTGCAAGTAATTCATCTGCTCCCTGCCCTTCAAGTATCACCTTGCATTCACCTTTTCCTATCTCCTTCATTATCTCATAATATGAAAAAGCCGGTCTTGAGAGTGACGGGTAATCCATATGCCATATCATTTTTTTAAGTGTATCGATAAAATTTCCTGATTCCGGATAGATCAGTGTCGAATTAATTCTGAACGCTTCTGCAACTATGTTTATATACTCACCCTCGTTATGTTTATATCCGGGAAATACTGCAGAATAGGCATTAATATGCTGATCCAGCTCGTTGCAGATCAGTGCTATATAACTGGAATCGAGCCCTCCGCTCAGAGTCATTCCGTTCTTCACATCACTTCTTAATCTCAATCTTACAGAGTCCTTCATCAGTTGGTAAAACTCTGATTCCTGACTGCTATTCCCATGATTTTTGTTTTCGGAATAAAACCAGTATTTTTCGAACTGTAAATCTCCGTCTTGGGTTATCGTAAGATTTGTCCCGGGTAAGAGTCTTTTTATATCTTTGAAGAATGTGTTTTCATTATGACACAATTTCCCCTCGACCAGGTAATCATGAATTGTATCATTATCAGGTTCGGGTTTTACGATACGGGATTCAAGTATGGATTTGATTTCCGAGCCGAATATTAATGTGCCGTTTTTATAATTATAGTAGAATGGCTTGATGCCGAAACGGTCACGCGAACAAAAGAGCTTTTTCTCTCCAGAATCCCATATGGCGAATGCCCACATACCGTTGAATCTGTTGACACATTCTTTGCCCCACTCTTTGTATGAATTGATCACGACCTCTGTATCGGTATTCGTATTGAATTTGTATCCCTTTTCTGTCAGTTCCTCTTTTAATTCGAGGTAATTGAATATCTCTCCGTTATAGGTGATCCATAAACAATTGTCAGTATCGCTCATCGGTTGTCTGCCCTTGTCGGTGCAGTCGATTATTGAAAGTCTTCTGTGCCCGAACAGGATTTGCCAGCTGTTCTGGAACCCTGATATCTCGTTAACTGACAGGTGTCCGCATCTAAAGTTACCAGCCGCATCAGAAATGAAATAACCGTGATCATCTGGTCCACGGTGATGCAGACTGTCTGACATATTGATAATAATCTCCGGTCTTATGCCGTTATTATTGTTGTCTGATATGAAAATTCCTGCTATTCCACACATTTTAGTTCAGGGCTGGATCCCATCAGGTCATGTAAAATCGAAATGTTTTATTTCGGGATTACTATATCATAGATTGTGTTAATTTTGCATGAGATAAGATATATATAAAGATATGAACTTCTGCCTTAAATCCGTTAATTTTGATAAAAGATCAATAACTTTGAGATCAGCGAAAACCGGATCCTGTTTAATCTTAATAATGATATCAACTTCAAGAAACGGTTACCGTATAAAATGAACTTTAAAAGCTTTCCGCTATAATTAAAACTTCGTTATATTTTCGGGATCAACTTGATATATTATTGATTCTATAAACACAATGAGCAAGAAAAATCACCTCTTTTATTTCACGAATTATTTTCCGGCTTCAAAAGCCAGGCATGTACAGATCGCCAAAATGGTCGATTCGTTCATGGATACGACGCTGGATGTGAAATTTATCCTTAGAGAGCTCAGACAGACAGACAATAGTGATTACAGGAGCAACTATAATTTAAAAAACGTTTTTGATATTGTCGAAATTCCTTCTTTAAGAATTCTACCTTTAAAATATGACTACTATTATAAATACAATCTGAGAAATTACCTTGGAAAATTAAGATCGATATACGATCCGAATAATATATTTTTATATTCCAGATACGGGAAGAACACCGGACCTCTCACGGAAATACTTGTCGAATCCGGTGTTGGCAGGTTCAGGGGGGTTTTTGCGGAAGTACATGAGGGGTTAAGCGGATGCGAAGAGCAATATGTGAAAAAGCTCGACGGTGTGATAGTGCTGAATAATTCACTGAAAAAGCACTTGATCGAAAAGGGTGTGGATGAAAGGCGTATACTCGTAGCGCCCAGCTCTGCGGACAGCAGCTTATACATCCGATATTCATCTGCATGCAGGGAAGATCTCAGGGAATTGCTCGATCTTCCAAAGTACAAGAGCCTGGTTGTTTATACCGGTCACCTTTACGACGACAGAGGGGTAGAAGATCTCATATCTGCGGCTAAATATCTGGATGATGATATACAGATTTTATTGGTCGGCGGTCTGGAAAGGGATCTCAAAAGACTCAAGAATATGTTGTCAGGGTCGGGGTTTGAACACAGGATCAGGTTCGAGGGGATGAAAAGACCTTCATCTATCCCTTTATATCAGATGTCTGCAGATGTACTCGTAATGCCGTATTCAGGGAACTGGGAGTTAAGGGAATGGAGTTCTCCTCTAAAAATGTTTGAATACATGTTCTCAAAAAGACCCATAGTGGCGACAGATTTTCCAGTAGTGAGGGACATCCTGAATGAAAGCAATAGCTTACTTGTAAAACCTGGCGATCAGAAAGGCATTGCAAAAGGAATCAGTAAATGTATTAATGACAGGGAATTTGCAGATTCGATAGCAATCAGGGCCTTTGAAGATGTCTGTGATTTTACATGGAGTAACCGGGCAAAAAGGATAATTGAATTTATGGAAAGAGTTACCTGAGCAGCACCCGGTTGAAATAATTTTCGTAGTTTTCAGCAAGCTTTTCCAGTGAAAAATATTCAGAATTTTTCCTGCATTCGTCCCTGATCCTTCCATAAAGGTCTTTATCATTGATTAATCTTGTTATGGCTTCTGCCATTTTCTCCGGGTTTTCAACAGGGACAAGCATACCGCTTACTTTGTTCTGGATTAACTCATTCGCACCGTGTTTATGATCTGTCGAAATTACAGGTACCCCCAGTGCCATGGCTTCCAGAATTACGTTTGAAAGCCCTTCGTATCTTGAGGAACAAACCAGGATATCGGAATTAGCTATATAGGGGAAAGGATTGCTTTTGTTGCCAATAAAGTCTACACGACCACTTACACCCAGTTTATTTGATAGTTCTATTAAGTTTTCTCGGAGTTTTCCTTCTCCTATAATTATTGCTCTTACATACGTTTTATCGTTAACCATTTTTAAAGCTTCAATAAATGTCCTGTGGTCCTTCTGTTCACTCAACCTGCCTATCGAGATCAGCAATGGATATTTTTTATCAAACCATGGGTGGTCTGCATTCATACTTGCCTGCAGGCGGATATTCTTTATATCCACCCCGTTATAGATTACTTCAACTCCTGAATCCGGGGCAAACACATTTTTTATTTCTTCACCCAAACTAATTGAATTTGCTACAACCGAGGACGAATATCTGAGTCCGATCCATCTCAAAAAATAGAAGATCCTTATCTTTAAACTTTTTTTAAAGAGGGTTTCCTTCAGGTTGTTCCCTTCACCCGAGACAGTTTTAATATTGAAAAAATTACCAAGAATTGCGTTCGGGATCTTGCACCAGTGTCTGCTGTAGATAATATCCGGCTTTGTGGTTCTTATTGTTCTTATCGTGCATATTATTCCAAGTAATACTCTGATTGGGAAAAATCTTTTAGAAATATAATTCTGTGAAGATGTTATAATCCGAACGTTACTGTTAACCTCATTGAGCAGTTCTCCTTCTCCGGAGTAGAGAAGCAGTATAATGTCGAAGATAGTTTCATCGAGTGAATTAACAATATTTATAAGATGTCTCTGCGCACCGCCTGCAAAAAGATTAGGTGATGTGAAAAGTATTTTTTTCTTCATGAGTTTTAAAAGATGGTTTATTCATACCTCAGGGATTCGATAGGGTTCAGTCTGGAGGCTTTTCTTGCCGGATAGATACCAAAAATTATTCCTACAAGTGTTGCGAAGAAAAAAGATACAATTATAGCCAGTATCGATACGGTTACAGGCCAGTTCGTTATCATTGAAACTATTTTGGAAACCAGCATGCCAACAGCTATTCCCAGGATACCCCCGAGAAGGGATAGTGTTATGGATTCAACCAGGAATTGTTTCAGAATATCTAATTTCCTTGCTCCTACCGCCATTCTGATACCGATCTCCCTTGTCCTTTGGCTTACAGATACCAGCATAATGTTCATTATACCGATTCCGCCGACAATTAAGGAAATAGAAGCAATACTTGCGAGAAGTAACGACATAACGCTAAGAACACTGTTGATAGTCTGTATCTGGTTCTCCTGTGTTCTCAGATTAAAATCATCTTTTTCATCCGGCATAAGGTTGTGTGATTCTCTCAAGGCTTTGGTTATCTCCTCTTTTGCCAGCTGCAGCTGATTTCTGTTGTAAACGGAAACAGATATATTATCCAGCTTTTTAACATTAAGTAGTCGTTTCTGCACAGCAGTGTAGGGAACAATTATCAGATCATCCTGATCGGTCCCGCTCGGTTTCTGTCCTATAGCTTCCATTACACCTATTACTTTATAAGTGTATTTACCGATCCTGACCTTCTGTCCTATCGGATCTGAATTCCCGAATAAGGCTTCTTTTACAGTGTTCCCGAGTACAGCTACCAGAGATGCATTCGAAACATCGTAGTTATTGAAAAATGTTCCTTTAACCGGGAACCAGTCATTAATATATAAAAATGAAGGGGAAACACCTACTATATTCGTATACCAGTTCTTATTTTCATTTACCACATTAGAGGTTGTATCTAGAATAGCGGAAACATACTGTACTGTATCCAGTTTTTCTATTTTACTTACATCCCTGTCTGTAAGCGGCATTACCCTTATCATACTGCTTGATATACCACTCTGTACTTTCGGCCCGGAATTAACGATGATGGATTTTGCTCCAAGCGATGTTAACTGGTTCTCGATCATTTTTTTTGCTCCCTGTGTTACGGTAACCAGTGAAAGTACTGCTGCGACTCCTATGATTATTCCAAGTGTAGTGAGAAACGATCTTAATTTATTGGCTTTGATGGCATTCAGAGCAATGCCGAAAGAAAGAAAAATGTTCATAATATTTTAATTACAAGAAAAGAATCTAGAAATTCTAACTGATTATTTATGATACTATATAAACTTTATATACTATATATACTCACTTGGATGAATAACAGTATGGTCAGGGTTAAAATATGCGGAATTACGAATCCCGATGACGCCGTTTTCGCTGCGGAAGCAGGGGCAGATGCACTTGGTTTTGTTTTCTACAGGAATAGCAGGAGATTCATAGAACCTGAGAAAGTTGCGGATATCATTTCGATTTTACCTCCATTTACAAAGTCAGTTGGTGTTTTTGTTGATGCTGATATTGAACAGATCCGATCATACACGGATCTTTCAGGTGTCGATATAGTTCAACTGCATGGTAATGAAACACCGGATTTCTGTAACGGACTGGGTATGAATCACATAAAGGCAGTACGTATCGTTGACAGGAAGTCTCTGCAAGAACTTAAGTATTATAAAACCAACCTGATCCTTCTTGATAACTACAGCAATGAAAGTTTCGGAGGTACCGGGGATTCCTTTAACTGGGATGAAGTAATCGGTTACAATTTTGATAACAAAAAAATTATATTGTCTGGCGGGTTAAAACCGGAAAATGTTAAAAAAGCGATTAATATACTTAAACCTGATGCGGTTGACGTCTCTTCAGGAGTTGAAAATTCACCAGGTATTAAAAATCACGATAAAATCAAAAAATTCATACAGGCGGTAAGAAATGAAAATTAATCTGGATTATCCGGACGAAAAAGGACATTTTGGACAGTATGGCGGAAGATATGTTTCAGAAACACTCATACCCGCTCTTACCGAGCTTGAAAAGGCTTACCACGAAGCAAAACTTGATAATGAGTTCCAAAACGAGGTCAAATACTACCTTGGCCATTACACCGGTCGTCCTACTCCTTTGTATTATGCGGAAAGAATGACGAAGAAACTGGGGGGAGCAAGGATATATCTGAAAAGAGAGGATCTCTGTCATACGGGTGCACACAAGATAAATAACACTATCGGCCAGGCTCTTCTTGCGGAAAGGATGGGTAAGAACAGAATAATTGCAGAGACGGGTGCCGGTCAGCACGGAGTAGCTACCGCGACCGTAGCCGCTCTTCTCGGCAAGGAATGTGAGATCTACATGGGCGAGGAAGATACAAGACGACAGTCTATAAATGTGTTCAGAATGGAGTTGCTTGGAGCAAAAGTAAGACATGTAAGTTCAGGCACTAAGACACTTAAAGATGCTATGAATGAAGCTATGAGAGACTGGATAACTAATATACGCGACACATTTTATATAATTGGTAGTGTAGCAGGACCACACCCTTATCCGATGATGGTGAGGGATTTTCAGTCAGTTATAGGGGAAGAGACGAGAAAGCAGATAATAGAATCCGAGGGAAGAGTTCCTGATCTGCTTGTAGCGTGTGTAGGCGGGGGATCTAATGCAATGGGACTTTTTTATCCTTTCATGTCGGATGGAAATGTTAAAAAAGTAGGAGTGGAAGCTGCCGGTGAAGGTATATCGACCGGAAGACATGCTGCCACTATTTGTGCTGGCAGTGTAGGAGTGCTTCATGGAAGCAAAACCTATTTGCTGCAGGATGGTGAAGGACAGATAACCGGTACACACTCAGTTGCTGCAGGGCTTGATTATCCGGGTGTCGGACCTGAGCATTCTTATTTTAACGATGCAGAAGGAGTATCCTACAAATCTGTTACCGACCGTGAGGCCCTCGATGCTTTTTCATATCTTTCAAGGATCGAAGGCATCATACCCGCTCTCGAAACATCACATGCTATATCATATGTGATGAAGGAAGCCCCGAAGATGTCAAAAGATTCTGTTATTGTAATATGTCTTTCCGGGAGAGGGGATAAAGATATTCATACAGTTTCGGAATTTTTGTAACCGGTTTAAAGTTTTGAGTTATTAGTGTAGATTACTATTCTTGACAAGTTGGGGTGGAGTGTTATTTTACAGCGTACAACAAAACAATATTTTCAAATGAGCTTCTCGATTTTAGAAAAATCGATGCGCAGGATTGATTTTTTCATCCTTAATTCTTAATTCCCTTTTTTATTTCCCAGAGAAAAACCGAATAATAAAATGAATAGAATAGAAAACAAATTTGATGAGATCAAAAGCAAGTATAATTCCGCTTTGGTGTGCTACATAACTGCGGGTGATCCTTCGCTTAAGGTTACAAGGGATGTAGTACTTCAGCTCGAGAAAGCAGGCGCGGATATTATCGAGCTTGGAATACCCTTTTCTGATCCGATGGCTGACGGACCAACAATACAGCTTGCATCCGAAAGGGCATTGGAAGCCGGTACCAACATACATGGTGTGCTGAAATTGGTAAAAGAAATCAGGGAGCATTCTGAAATACCTGTAATTCTTTTCGGTTATTACAACCCTTTTTTCAAATACGGACTTGAGAGATTTGCACTTGATGCAAGGGAAGCCGGTGCTGACGGAGTGCTCGTAGTGGATCTGCCCCCTGATGAAGCCGGAGAGTTCAAAGTACATCTGGACAAACAAAACCTGAACACAATATTTCTTCTCGCCCCTAATAGTACTGATGACAGGATCTCACTTGTGGCGCAGAACGCAAACGGTTTTGTGTACCTTGTTTCCGTTACAGGAGTAACTGGTGCCAGACCGGACCAGGATTATTCGCTGAGAGAGCTGACAAATAAGATAAAAAATGGAACAGGATTACCTGTGGGTATAGGGTTTGGTGTTTCTTCCGCCGACCAGGCAAAAAAGATATCTGCCTACTCGGATGCTGTAATTGTTGGAAGTGCTCTGGTCAGAATTATAGAGGATAATAACGGTAACGATCAAAAGCTACTGGACGAAATATTCGATTTTACTAAAAAATTGAGTGATGCATGCCATGGAACAGCAAATTAACAGATACCTGTTTATAGGTGACTTTGATTCGGTTCTAAGAGGTTTCTTCTCGAAAAGAGGGGAGGTCATCTGGGTAAGCTCCCACGAAGAGGCATTAAATCAGACCGGTAATTTTACTCTGATAATTTTCGATTCCAACACCTTCACCCAGGATATCTCCAACGAGCTGTCCGTGCATTATCCTCAAACACCAATAATCGTATCTGACGGTCAGAGCGAAAAAGAACCGCCGAATTATGTAAGATTCCTGAAATTCGAAGAGCTTGTAAATGAGCAGCTTATGAAAGAGGAGAGGCTCGCCCGCACGGAACTGAAAGTTGAAGAACTCAGACGAGTCCACAGCAGCTCTAAAAAATTACTTATCCTACTCCACGATCATCCGGACCCGGATTCAATCGCGAGTGCACTTGCACTAAGGACATTGCTGAAAAGGAACAAGCAAACAACTGTTATCGGTCATCTTGGTGAGAAGATATCAAGGCCCGAAAATGTTGCAATGATAGAACTTCTGGACATCGATCTTACCGAGTTAGGAAGAGAGGACCTAAAGGATTTTGATTCTGTTGCCATGGTCGACGTGCAGCCTCAGTTCTTCGGAGACCTTTCAGTCGACATAGATTCGGTAATTGACCATCATCCACAGGTATCCAATTGTGATGCAAAATTCGTTGAGATAAGTGCAGAGGAAGGCGCCACCTCCACAATAATGACGAGTTTCCTGAGATCTGCCCAGGTTGAGATCTCGGAAAGGCTTTCGACGGCTTTGCTGTACGGTATTAAAACTGATACTGTGACGCTCAACAGGGATGCGAACCGCGATGATATTGAGGCTTTTACATTTCTTTACCCACAGGCAAATCTTGGATTACTCAGAAAAATAGAGAGAGCTGAAATACCTGCTGATGAAGTAAGATGTTTTGGTCAGGCACTGGCTGACCACTGGATTGTGGATAATACTTTCTTTGTTAATGTGGGCAGAGTGAAGAGGGAATATCTGATACCGAAAATGGCTGATTTCGGTATACAGGTAAAAGGTATAGAATGGTCAGTAGCTTTTGGTATTCTCGGGAAGACTCATCTTGTTATATCCGTAAGAAACGTCGGATACGTTAAAAGCGCGGGCAGGCTTGTCAGAGAACTATTTAGGGATATGGGTAGTGCCGGTGGCCACAGATCATCAGCCAAGGCTGTAATCCCTTTGAGGAAGATAAGAAATGAGCTGGGCAAAGCTTCCCAGGAAGCGATAAAAAAATGGCTTACAAAATTGATATCCGATTGTATTTCATCCGAAAAAGTTTGTGCTGACAGTTGAACTTAATTTCTTGCAGTTGATATAATCTTTTTTAAATCTGCTTTTCATGGTTTTTCTTTTTATGAGTATAAAAGTGGGTATTCTCGGGGCCACTGGTTACACCGGGGTCAGGTTATTTTCCATCCTTCTTAAACATCCGGAAGTACGGATTCGCTGGATAACTTCAGAAAAATATGCGGGAAAAGAAATTACCGAGCCGCTTCCGTGCTTCAAAAATATCTCCAATATCGTATGTAGCTCTGTTAGAGATCTGGAAAGACTGGAGAAGGTTGATCTGGTTTTTTCATGTCTCCCTGACGGAATATCAATGAAATTTGTAAATAAGCTTTATGAAACAGGAATAAAACTTATAGACCTCAGCCCGGATCTTAGATTCAGTGATCCTGAAATCTACAGACAAACATTCGGTATTAAGCACAGATATCCTGAATTACTGGTGAAAAGTGTTTATGGTTTGTCTGAAATCAACAGAAAAAAAATACGCCAGTCAGTGCTGGTATCAAATCCAGGCTGCTATTCCACATCTGTCTTATTACCATTGATCCCTCTTTTGAGGAGAAAGGACTTATTTGATAAGAAATTTGTTATAGATATCAAAGCTTCTGTTTCCGGGGCGGGAAGAGCCCCGAGACCACAATTTCATTTCCCTGAAATAAATATAAATACAACTGCGGAAAATATTTCGGGGCATACGCAGAAATTCGAGATACAAAACATAATCAGGGAAACTTCAGGAGAGATCTACGAATCCATATTCACAACACATATGATGCCTTTGAACAGGGGCATACTTGCAACTGTATATCTGAAATTAAGTGATAGTGGAATAAAAGCCGATGAGATCTTTGGTATACTGAAGAACTGCTTTGCACGGGAGCAGTTTATAAGGATAATATACCCCGACAGGTTACCTGCCTTGAATGATGTATGCGGATCGAATTATCTGGATATAGGCTTTGAACTACAGGATAATTTCTTGATAATCGTTTCAGCACTGGACAACCTGATAAAAGGGGCCTCCGGACAGGCTGTTCAAAACATGAACATTATGTTCGGATTTCCTGAAAACTCCGGACTGGAGAATGTCCCGTACTATGTTTGAATAACCGCATTAAATTTACATATTAATATATGATCAGCGATTTATTATTCAAAAGAATAGAAATTAATAAAAGAGCTGCAGAAAGAAATGCCGTTGTTGACGGTAATCGCTCTTTTACTTACGGAAAACTATGCAAGCTTATCGATTCATTCGGATCTGTGATCCGCCAGCAAGGAATTCAAAAGGGTGAAACCGTCGCAATATATCTGCCCAATTCCGTAGAGTTTATAATAAGCTTCTTTGCTCTTTCACGTCTTGGTGTCATTTCTTTACCTCTTAATGTTACTAACAGGGAAACCGAGCTTGAATATTACCTGAGTACAACAGGATCAAGGTATGTGATTACTGAAGGGGAATATTTGTCTGAGATCGAAGGTCTGAAATCATCCTGTGACTTAAAGTTAATATTGGTGAAAGGAGAAAGCAACTGCTGGTCTGTTGAAAAAATGGATGAAATCAGTACTTCCGGTACAGCTATAGATGAAGATGATAAGGTACTATATCTTTTTTCAACGGGTTCAACGGGTAAACCGAAATGTATTTCCAGGACTCATGCAAATTTGCGGGCTCTCGCCGAAAACCATACATCGACTGCCGGATGGAATGAAGACGACGGCATTCTAATGGCCGTGCCAATGTCACATACTTACGGATTCGGCAATTTTGTAAGCGCCATTCAGGCAGGAGCAACCATTTACACGATAGCGGATTTTAACAGAAAAGAGGTAACAGACATCCTCAGCTCGGGAAGAATAACGACTTTTCCTGCGGTTCCGTTCATGCTTGATATGCTATCAAGAAGCAGGAATTTATCAGGAAAGGATTTTAGTTCACTAAAGCTTGTGTTCTCGGCCGGTGCACCGCTCGCCACGAGAATATTCCAGGATTTTAAAAAGAATTATGGTATATATCCAAGGCAGCTATACGGTTCTTCTGAAACAGGTGTTATTTCTATAAATATGTCCCGGGATATAGAAAAAAAGAATAGATCGGTAGGCAGGCCGGTCAAAAATGTAGAGGTGAAGATCGTTGACAATGACGGTAAAGAACTTACATTCGGGGAGGAGGGAGAGATAATAGTAAAAAGCCCTTCGATGACCAGCTGTTATGAAAATTCTGATCAGGAATCTGAAAAATCCTTCAGGAACGGATTCTATTATACCGGCGACACCGGTTTTATTGATGATAAAGGTTATATCTTTATAACGGGGAGAAAAAAGCTCTTTATAAATATCAGCGGTTACAAGCTGGACCCCGTTGAGCTTGAGCAACTCCTTCTGGAAAATAAAAATATCAGGGAAGTAGCTGTTAAGGGTGAACTGAACGCAAGCGGGCAGGAGATCATAAAGGCATTCATTGTTCCGGAGAAAACGATGAAATACAGTGAAATAGTTGATTTCTGCAGAAGCAGGATTTCGGAATATAAAATACCTCGTATAGTTGAGTTCAGGGAATCGTTACCAAAAAGTCCGACCGGCAAGATACTTAAGGCGAAACTCTAGGAAGGGACAAAATGTCAGAGGAAATAAAGCACAGGATAATAAAAGTTCTTTCAAATCAGTTAAATGAGAAAACTGAATCATTTTCATTGAGTGACAATGAACCGTTGTTCGAATACGGGTTAGGAGTTGATTCGGTATCTACACTTGAGATGATAGTCGCACTGGAAAATGAATTCAATATAGATATAGACGAATCGGATATCAATGCGGATGTGCTTTATTCAATATCTACACTTGAAGATTACATAAAAAACCATTTGTGACTTTTAGTTGTCGAGGTCTGTAAGCTCTTTGTCCTTATTATCTATATATCCTTCTATAGATTTTATAAACTCGTTCCTGACTTTCTCACTTGCCTTATTGATCGGTTCAAGAACAGCTTTTTCATAAACATCAGAAGCGGCTTTCTCAAGCTTTGTATCACCTGTAGTTCTGGCGAGACGGAGTACTGCAATGGAGTTATAGAATATAGCTTTGAACAGTGCACGCCTTGCTTCGTTAAAATTATATTTTTCCAGTTCTTTCTGAGCATCGAGCATTGCATAGAAACCGACTCCGCAGAATAAAGACAATAGGTTTTTCGCCTCTTCCTCGGACATGCCCTCGATCAGGTAAACAAGAGGTGCCTCAACAATGGATTCAAGTTCCTTGCCCTTGCCCGCAATAATTTCGGCTAACTGCTTAACCTTGCTGTCATCTGCACTTGAAAGCAGGTCTTTAAGTGCGTTCTGGACGTAAAGCAACGCGAAACTGTCTCGAATCTCCCCCAGGGATATACCCTCTGACTTTAATGCTTTAATGAAAGCAAGTTTCTCAACTGTTCTCTTGGGGTAAAGTAGTTCACCGGAATCATCGTCCTTTTTTACCGGTTTCGGGATCAAACCCAGTTTTGTACACGTATTAATAGTTTTTACCGGATCTTCGCCGAGGTCTATCTTTTTTTTCTTTGCTTCGTTTATAAGCTGTTCAATTGTTAGATCTGACATGATTTATAATAGGTTTTCCTGTTTTAATGTTCGATTTTAATTACCATTATTTTAAGTGTAGAATATATGTATAAATTATTATGTCACAAATTTAAACAAGTTTAAATATAATGTCTACCTGCACGCTTATTATATACGAACCACTTACTAAGTTTAAGGAAAACCAGTCTTACTGGAAGAAATATATTGAATATTACGAAAAATACTGGGGTGGTCCTCCGTCGCCTTTGGGTGTGTGGTTCGGCAATGAATATAGAGTCTTCCAAAAAAAACTCTCGGAATATCTTGATATGGATGAGGGCGAAATTACCGACTGTTTTTTTACAAAAGATCAAAATAATAATTACTACATAGCTCCATCAACAAGTGCCAGAAATATATTTACAAATAAGGACTTTATACCTATCGAATGGTTTTTTATATTTTCGGAAAAGGAAAGGAAAGAACTTCATTCCCACTGGGGATTCAATGCAATTCATTACAGTACGAGAATATCAGATGCTCTGGAGAGGCTTAACCGGGCGAGCGGCATTATTGAACCGGTCCTGGAAAGGGGACAAGTTGAAAAAGTTGATGTTGTACTCAAATCAAATCTTGAAATGATCCTGGAAGGTCTGGAGCATATAAAGAAATTACTCCTTTCATATGACAGCAGTGGTTCTGTTGTTCTTAATTATGGTGATATCTGCTCGGTGATACATCCTTACACACTACGAAACGAAAAATCTGTAAAGGAAGTTTCCGATATGGTAGATATGCTCAAAGATCGTGAGTATGAAAAAGTGGCATCATCACTTATGATATTCAGCGAAAAGTGGGACGAAATAAGAAGAAAGAGTTCCGGGGAAATAGAAAACAGAATGATACAGTAGTACCCTCTAACATTATATTTTTTTTATAATACCATCCTATTTTGTATTAATTCCAATTAAATTGAAACAAAACTATCCCGCTTCGGTTTAAATAAATATAGAAATACTAATAAAAATTTATTTGTTACGGAGGCATAAATGGGAACAAAACTGGAATATGATGGTTATTTTGAGGATGTTTCTTCAAAATCTGATGAAGATGCCGGTGAGATAACCGAGGAATTTTCCGGTAGTATCACTGTAGAGAAGGTTGATGATGCGGATGATGAAATACCCACCAAAAATATAAACCCGGATTTAAGGCTTATTAATAATTATTTTAAAGATGTTGCCAGGGAATCATTACTTACACCGGGTGATGAGATATCACTATCCGCAAAACTAAATCTCTGTGAAAAGAAAGTATCGGAACTTAAGTTCAAGGTTGCCGAACTAGTCGAATTCAGAATCAAGGATAAGCACTCTACAAAGGGTTTTATATTCAGATTGAAGAACTACATAAATGACAATATGGATATTGAAGATAAACAGTTAATGTACAGACTTATCGTTCTTACTTCACTTCTAGAATGTTATCATAACGAAGCCAACAATCTGAAAAACCGTTTTGTAAAATCAAACCTGAGACTGGTTGCCAGTATGGCAAAGAGGTTCTCTGGCAGGGGGGTTTCCTTCATGGACCTTATCCAGGAAGGGAATATAGGTTTGATCAAAGCTGTGGAAAAATTCGATCATACCAAAGGGTTCAGGTTTTCAACATATGCATGCTGGTGGATAAATCAGGCGATGACAAGGGGTGTATTCAGTCAGACAAGGACTGTAAAAGTCCCCGCGTATGTTCTTGAACAGTCCGGCAAGGTAAGAGAAGTGAAATCTAAACTTTACGAGGAGACCGGTAGACAGCCCCTGGCTGAAGAAATCGCCGAGATAGGCAATATATCCACAAAGAGCGTAAAAAGAGTTCTTGATGCGGAGAAAAAGACACTGACACTTGATACACCAGTCTGGGACGGAGAAAATGCTACTTTTCTGGATTTCATTGCTGACACCCGGATAAATTCAGCTGACACTGTGATAGCAGATATATCCTTACCCAGGAATATTGATGAAGCGCTGCTGAAGCTGTCACAAAGGGAAAGAGAAGTTATAAAGATGAGGTTCGGGATAGGTTATGACGACAGCTTTACGCTCGACGAGATAGGAAGGAAATTCAGTCTGACCAGAGAAAGGATAAGACAGATAGAGAAAAAAGCACTGGTGAGGCTGAGAAAATCGAAGCATGCTCCGGCACTGCGGAGCCTTATGGAAGCATCGTAGTACCCGCGGGCAAGTTGATCAATTTAAGTATATATGTTCACCGGGCCGGAGCCTCCTGTAATTATACAAGGGGTCCGGTCTGTGTTGGTAATATCAGACCAAGAAAACGCACGAATTGTATCATTTCACCGATGTAATTTAAATTTGCTCGTTTAATTCCACCTGAGTCGTTATCATTTAATACTTATCAAAAACCGGTTCGGGTTAGTTTTTTAATGATTAAACGTTTTCGCGATGATGATATTGTGAGTGTACTGGAGATCCTGAAAGATGAATGTACCAGGTGGGATGTACCGGTTGTAAATTTTACAGCATCTTCAACGAGAGACCCGTTTAAAGTATTAATTTCCACTCTTTTAAGCCTTAGGACCAAGGATGAAACCACTGCAGAGGCATGCAGAAAACTGTTCATGCATGCAAACAACCCCGAAGAGATGATAAAACTCGGAGAGGACATGATAAGGGAATTAATATATCCGGTCGGTTTCTACAGGAAGAAGGCCGGGAATATAATTGAAATATCCAGGCAGCTTGTTGATGATTTTGATTCCTGTGTCCCTGATAACCTTGAACAGCTTCTGAAATTCAACGGGGTTGGCAGGAAGACGGCGAATCTTGTAATTACCCTGGGTTTTGGCAAGCCGGGTATATGCGTAGATGTCCATGTACACAGAATATCCAACAGGCTTGGTTACATAGATAGCAAAAATCCGCATGAAACGGAAATGGAGCTTAGAAGAAAACTTCCTGTAAAATACTGGATAGATTTCAACTACATTATGGTCGCATTCGGACAGCATATTTGCAGACCGGTCTCTCCGTTTTGCAGCAGATGCCCTGTTGAGAAGTATTGTATGAAAATAGGTGTTACTATAAATCGCTAGCCGGGGTTTGACTATAAAGTTAGAACAAATATAATTCATTTACTTTATAAATTGTTCATTAAGCAAAATTAAAGTGAGGTAATTTTTTTGGTCCAATCCGTCTTTTTCTATATATTTGCCATATTATCCGTAACCGGCGCCCTGATTGTTGTTTCTCACAAGAATCCGGTGACGAGTGCCATCTCACTCGTATTAACACTTTTTTGTTCAGCTGTACTTTTTGTTCTGCTGCAGGCACATTTTGTAGCAGCTATTCAGGTGCTTGTATACGCGGGTGCGATAATAGTATTGTTCCTGTTTACTGTTATGTTTTTAAATATAAGAGAGGATGCCCTTCATTTCGATGCAGTAAATGTTCCGAGGAAATTGACAATCCTGTTCATGCTTCTTTCGGTTGTTGGTTATTTCTCATACACAGCATCAAAGAAGGTATTTGCAAATACAGTTCTGGCTCTTAATGACAATACATTCGGCACTGTTGAAGGTATAGGCAAATCTCTGTTTACCGATTTTCTTTTACCGTTTGAACTTACATCAATACTTATACTTGCTGCAATAATCGGTGTTGTGGTATTAGCAAAAAAAGGGGATTTTTAGTATGGAAGTCACTATAAATCATTATATTGTTCTTGGGGCAATTCTCTTTACTATAGGGGCATACGGTGTTTTTACAAGAAGAAATCTGATAGTAGTATTGATGTCACTTGAGCTTATGTTGAACGCTGTAAATCTCACATTTGTAAGCTTTTCACAACTGTACGGGGATTTGACCGGTCAGGTCTTTATGATTATGTCTGTAACTCTTGCCGCGGCCGAAGTGGCAATCGGACTGGCTTTTGTAGTATTGATTTACAACAATTACAAAAGTCTCGATATAGATTTATTGAAAATATTAAAAGGTTAATAACATAAGGTTTGCGGAGGTTTTCCTGTAAATGCTTTTTATAATTCTCGCACCTCTCATAGGTTTTATTATTAACGGGATTCTTTTCAGCACTCCCCTGAAGAACAAGCTTTTTAAAAATTCGGGGGAAGAGAATATTAATAAAACAGTAAGTTTTATAGCGTGCCTGTCAGTTTTTATCTCTGCGGTTCTCACGACTTTTCTTTTTTTCAAAATATCAGGTGCCGAAGGCCATAATATTTCCATAACTGAAACGCTGTTCACCTGGATAAACTCCGGCAACCTCAAGATCAGTATTGAGTTTCTTTTTGACCCTCTTTCTTCGGTCATGGCGCTTGTAGTTACATGGGTGAGTTTCTTAATACATGTTTACTCAATCGGTTATATGCACGGGGATAAATCCTATGCCAGATACTTTTCTTATCTGAATCTTTTTGTTTTCTTTATGCTTATACTAATCCTGGGTAATAACTTCCCTCTTATGTTCGTAGGGTGGGAAGGCGTCGGACTGGCATCTTACCTTCTGATCGGTTTCTGGTACCAGGATCTTGAGAAGTCCTATGCAGGCAGAAAGGCGTTCATAGTAAACAGGATCGGTGATTTCGGTTTTATTCTCGGGATTTTCCTGATTTACTATGTATGTGGTTCATTAAATTACCAGGATGTTTTCAATACACTATCCAACCCTCAGTTTCTATCAGGTGTTTCAACTACGATAATAACAGCTATTGCGCTTCTGCTTTTTGTGGGTGCTGTCGGTAAATCTGCACAGATCCCGCTTTATGTGTGGCTTCCGGACGCCATGGCCGGACCTACTCCGGTAAGTGCGCTTATACATGCAGCGACAATGGTGACGGCCGGTGTTTATATGACAACAAGATGTAACCTTATATATTCCCTTGCTCCTTTTGCCCAGTATGTAGTACTTACAATCGCGACACTGACGGCTTTGATTGCAGCACTGATTGCCCTTACACAGAATGATATTAAGAAAGTTCTCGCCTACTCAACAGTAAGTCAACTTGGATATATGTTCATGGCTGTAGGAACAGGTGCTTATATATTTGCGATCTTCCATCTTGTCACACATGCTTTCTTCAAAGCTCTTTTATTCCTCGGTTCCGGCAGTGTAATTCATGCTCTTTCGGGAGAGCAGGATATCAGGAAAATGGGTGGATTGAGAAAACTCATACCAACAACTTCCTGGACTTTCCTGGCAGCCACTCTTGCGATATCCGGGGTACCTCTTTTTTCAGGTTTTTACAGTAAGGACGAGATACTTGGAGCCGTTTACCATGGCGGGTTCCCGATTATCTGGTTTATAGGGGTGATTACAGCTGTTCTTACCGCATTTTATATGTTCCGGCTGTACTTTCTTACTTTTGAGGGGAAATCCAGAATGTCTTATGAAGAGAAGAAACATGTTCACGAATCTCCCTCTAATATGACAATACCGCTGATCGTACTTGCCGTTCTATCGGTTATAGGTGGTTATATAGGTTTTCCTGAATTCATCTCGCATACAATGGGGATCGGCTCTTCGAACCTGCTGAAGCATTATTTGAGCGGTGTTATATACAATGTTGATATAGCCCATAACGCTTCTGAAGCTCATCATCTTTTCGGACACTGGACCCTTCTTATGATATCCGTAATCGCGGCGTTCGCCGGAATATTACTTGCCTATTTGTTCTATATGTTAAAACCTGCTATCCCCACAACCCTTTCCGCAAGGCCGTTACTTAGAAGTCTGTACAGATCTTCGCTTGACAAGTTTTATGTTGATGAACTTTACAGCAGAATATTCCTAAGTCCGTATTACCATTTTTCAGAGCAGTTTGCCGATTTTGATAACAAGATTATCGACGGAGCTGTAAACGGGATCTCGGATAATATGAGGTGTCTTGCAGGTTACGTAAGGGGAATAGAGACAGGTGTATTAAGAATATACGCTGCAAGCATGTTTGTTGGTATCGTCCTGATACTGATAGCAATATTCATTTAGTATCTGAAAATTTAATCTCCTGGTTATAAAAAACGGCAGGTAGTCCATGAACTTGAACTACCTGCCGTATAACTGTCTTTAGATTTTGTTTTTAACGCTCTGAATTAAACGTCATAGTAAAGCAGGAACTCATATGGTACTGGTCTCAGCTTTACAGGAAGCACTTCATTTTCCATTTTATACTCTATCCAGGTTTCTATTACATCCTCTGTGAAAACATCGCCCTTAAGAAGAAATTCGTGGTCTTCCTTTAGAGATTCCAGAGCCTCTTCAAGTGAATACGGAACATTTGGTATTCCTTCAAGTTCTTCCGGACCTAGTGCGTATATATCCTTGTCAAGGGGGTCTCCCGGGTCTATTTTGTTTTCTATACCGTCCAGACCTGCCATAAGCATTGCTGAGAATGTCAGGTATCCGTTACATGAAGGATCGGGGAATCTGCATTCCATCCTCTTTGCTTTTGGACTTGGTGAATACATCGGTATACGAACTGAAGCACTTCTGTTCCTTGCTGAATAAGCGAGGTTTACAGGAGCTTCGAATCCCGGTACGAGTCTTCTGTACGAATTTGTTGTAGGGTTGCTGAAAGCACATATTGCTCTTGCGTGTTTCAGAATGCCTCCGATATAATGCATTGCAGTTTCACTCATACCTGCATATCCCTTACCTGCAAAGAGCGGTTTACCGCTTTTCCAGAGTGACTGGTGGATATGCATGCCGGAGCCGTTGTCGGCAAAAAGAGGTTTTGGCATAAAAGTTACTGTCTTTCCGTGTTTGCGTGCCACATTTCTTACAACATATTTGTACCACATCATGTTGTCACCCATATCCATTAGAGGGGCAAATCTCATATCTATCTCTGCCTGTCCGCCTGTGGCAACTTCGTGGTGGTGTGCTTCTACAGCTATGCCAAGATTTTCAAGTACAGATACCATCTCGGCACGAATGTCGTGAGTGCTATCTGTTGGTGGTGCAGGGAAGTAACCTTCCTTGTGTCTTGGTTTATATCCAAGGTTTGGGAATTCCTCGCGGCCTGAGTTCCATATTCCCTCATTTGAGTCGACGAAGTAATAACCGGAATTGGAAGTCTGGTCGAATCTGACATCATCAAGAATGAAAAATTCCAGCTCCGGACCAAAGAAAGCAGTATCAGCTATGCCCGTGTTCTTCATGTGAGCAAGAGATTTTCTTGCTATATTCCTGGGGTCACGTGAATAAGGCTCTCTTGTTATTGGATCAACGATATCACATACAATGCCGAGCGTTTCAGCAGCCATGAACGGGTCAAGTTTTGCTGTTGATGCGTCGGGAACTATCAGCATGTCACTGGCGTTAATAGCCTGCCACCCTCTGATACTTGAACCGTCGAATCCGAGTCCTTCGTCAAATTTGTCCTTGTCCAGTTCGTGTGATGGTATACTAAAATGTTGCCAGATACCTATAAAGTCCAGGAACCTGAAATCCACGAACTCTATATTATGTTCTTTAATGTACTTCATAACGTCATTTCCGTTTTTGAAGCCATTAGTTTTCTTTGATCCTTTCTTTTGTGTGGGCATAAAAATTCCTCCTTGTAGAAATTTCAGTTTGATTGATAAAATTGAATTTTATATTGCTTCTTCTCCCCTTTCTCCTGTTCTGATCCTGATTACTTCCTCCATAGGAAGAATAAAGATCTTTCCGTCCCCTATCTTGCCTGTTTTTGCACTCTCGGTTAGTGTCTCGACCACTTTTGTTACAACATCGTCGGACACTACTATTTCAAGCTTTATTTTAGGAAGGAAATCAATTACGTATTCTGCTCCTCTGTATAGTTCAGTATGACCTTTCTGTCTGCCAAAGCCTTTAACTTCTGTTACAGTTAATCCCTGAACACCAATTTCCTTGAGTGCTTCCTTAACGTCTTCCAGCTTAAACGGTTTAATAATTGCCTCTATTTTTTTCATTCTGTAATATCCCTCCTGAAGTGGTTATATGGTTCAAATTTGGCATTTTGCATATAATTTTGCAAACACCATACCACTTCTTTCCTTATTTTTCCATTTTTACGATTTTATTGCCAATCTAATTTTCAATTCAAAAAAAAATTAAAATTAAAAATTGTAAGTTCCTGAAATTGCTACAATAAAATTATTATAAAATAATTTAATATATTCTCGGCTTTAATGTTAAAATAAAGCAAATATATCACTATTCGTCTTAACATCTTTTTTCTATTTGAAGTTCTGCCTACTAATTGAGCATGTAGGCTTAAAAATTGAACATTAATTTTATTCCTGTTTCGAACTTTTTATGTATAATAATTCACAATTTGTGCCATTAAAATAATTAGTTCTGATTTTATACAAATTCTCCGGACTTAACAAACTCATGTAATGATTGAAACTAAACTATCCTACAAATTCAAAAACAAAGAGCTTCTTCAGACGGCCCTCACACACAGTTCATATGCTAATGAATGCAACGTTGAAAGTAATGAAAGGCTTGAGTTCCTCGGAGATGCTATTCTCGGGTGTGTAGTTGCAAGGGTCCTTTACGACAATTTCCCTGAATCAACAGAGGGAGAACTCTCAAAATTGAGGAGCGCAATAGTAAGCAGAACAAATTTTGCGCGTTATGCTCTCAAACTGAAAATAGACAAACAGATATTACTGGGGAAGGGAGAGGAGAATACAGGCGGAAGAGAAAGGGAGTCCAATCTCGCAGGTACTTTTGAGGCTGTAATCGGGGCTGTATATATAGACGGAGGTTACAGAAAGACATGCAGTATTATCTCCAGACTTACGAATGAAAGCCTGAAATCCAGCAATATATTTTCAGATCATAAAACCAAGTTTCAGGAAATAGCACAAAAGAAATTCAGAAAAATCCCGAGGTATAAAATTCTAAGTGAAGAAGGTCCACCTCATGAAAAAACATTTCATGTTGAAGTAAAGCTGGGTTCAAAAATTTATGGTGTCGGTAAAGGCCGCAGTAAAAAAGAGGCTGAGCAGCTTGCCGCTGAGGAAGCTCTAAAAAGAATCGATATCTAGATCGGCAAGTTTCTTCGACAATGTATTTCTGTTTATACCCAGCATAGAAGCCGCTTTTTTCTTATTCCCGTTTGTATAATTTAAAATTTTCCTGAACAACTGTTTTTCCACCTTGCTTATAATTGACTGGTACAGATCACTGGATGAATCATCTATTCCGGAAAGTAGTCTGGATATTTGTTCACCTACAACCGAATCAAACATGTCTGAATTATTGCCTGTTTCGAATATATAAGGAGATATTTCCTTTAAGTGGATTTCTTCTATTATTTTGTCCGGGGTCAGCACCATAATTCTCTTTACTGTATTTTCGAGTTCCCTGACGTTACCCGGCCAGCTGTATTTTTTAAGTATCTCTACTGCATTCTGAGAAAACGATTTGTTGTGCAGTTTAAGTTCACTGCTGTATTTATTTATGAAATGCTCAATAAGGAAAGGTATATCATCAACCCTGTTCCTGAGAGGGGGGAGATTAATGTTTATGGCATTCAATCTGTAATACAGGTCCTCGCGGAAATTCCCTTTTTCTACCTGTTCCTTGAGATTCTTGTTTGTAGAAGCAATTATACGAACATCGACCTCGATCGGGTTTTCACCTCCGAGTCTGTACAATTTTTTTTCTTCCAGTACTCTCAGAAGTTTTGTCTGAAGGTCAACTGACATTTCTCCGATTTCATCTATATGTAATGTTCCGTGGTTGGCTTCCTCAAATCTTCCTATTTTCTTGTTCTGTGCACCTGTAAATGCACCTTTCTCATGTCCGAACAGTTCACTCTCTATCAGTTCCTTTGGAATAGCCGCTATATTAACGGAAACGATTTTTCTGTCTTTTCTGCCACTGTTGAAATGAATAGCTCTTGTTATGAGTTCCTTGCCGGACCCGCTTTCCCCGGTAATCAGGACCGTTATATCTTTATCCGCGACCCTCCCTACTGTTTTATATATCTTGAGCATCTCGGGAGAATTGCCCACTATTTCGCCTATTGAGACATATTCCTGTTCGGCCCGGGGTTTGACGTCCCTTGATTGCTGATAGCTGGCTATGGCCTTTTCTACTGTGGTATTTACCTCATCAAGATCGAAGGGTTTCGCAATGTAATCGTATGCACCGATCTTTATGCCCTTTATTGCGTTGCTCACTGTATTTTGAGCGGTAATCAATATTATCGGTGTTTCGATACGGTTTTCTCTCAAATGTTGAAGTACATCAAAACCGTTTATGTCAGGCATTTTGATATCAAGGAGTATCAGTGAAAATTCACCGGCGATCGATTTGTCTATGGCCTCTTTTCCATTGATTCCGTATTCAATCTCGTAACCGGCTTTCTCCAGATAAGTGCCGAGGATCCATCTTATATTTTCTTCATCATCTACTACCAGTATTTTATGTTTCATTTCAGTTCCAGATCCTCACAATCATATAGCAAAAAAATACTTAGAAACCGGGATGCACCGGTAAGTATACCTTGAATTCAGAACCCGAATTTTCCTCACTTTCTACAAGTATGGTACCACCGTGTTTGACAAGTATCTGGTAGGTAACGAAAAGACCAACTCCGGTGCCGTTGTTCTTGGTGGTATAAAAAGGAGTAAATATTTTGTCCTTCTGTTCAGCCGAGATCCCCTTGCCGTTATCCCTGACAGAAACAAGAATTGGGTAATTGGACTTTATTTTATAGTCGTTGATCAATTTTGTTTTAATCGTTATTTTTCCTTTATTGCTGATCGCCTGAACTGCATTCTTTACAAGATTTATAAAAACCTGTTTGAGTGAATTGGGATCACCTATTACGGGAGGTATGCTGATATCGAGGTCTTTTACGATCTTTATCCTGTTTTTCAGAAGTTTTGAGTGCAAAAATATAATATCCAGTAATATCTCGTTTATATCAACTTCTGCAAAATTGTCCGTATCCAAATCGTCCAGACGTTTTATCCGGTCGATCAGCTCGCTTAGTCTATCTACCTCGTTTATGATTATCTCGGAACATTTTTTCATTTCATCTTCGTTAAGATCATCATTTAACAACTGAGCTGCACCTTTTACTCCGCTAAGAGGATTTTTCAATTCGTGTGTGAGTCCGAGTATCATATTTTCAAAATTATTGTTGAAAGACCGGATCTCACTCTGTTCCGTTAACAATTTCGTTCCCTCTATATCTCTCAACTGCAGTATAAATCCGACTATTGATGCTTTTTCGTCCATGTAGGGTGTTACAATTACCTGCAATGATAACGGCTGGTTAAGGAACACCCTCACTTTTATATCGTCGTCCGTGATAGTCCTTTCATCCCTCTCTGCCTTGTCTATCAGTTCGTTAATCTCGCAAGGGAATAGTTTATTCAGGTTTTGACCAATAAGTTTTTTCCTGGATACATTGAGTATGAGCTCGGCAGACTGGTTAAGGTCGTTTATGAACTTTTCTTTATCAAGAAATATGTATCCATCGGGAAGTGTGTCAAAAATATCCTTGTAATTTAGTTTCCCTTGTTTATTTTTTGTCACTTTGGTATAAGGTTAATATTTAATTTCTATTACTATACTTCTTCTATTCTGATAAACATCGTCTTGTCTTTGATCTTTTTATTTCTTTCAATTTCTCTGAGGGCTTCCAGAAGATTTTTCTCTTTTGCATCATGGGTCATTATTACAACTGCAACTTCACCACCGTTTATGTTTCTTCCTTTCTGTATCATTGACTTGATACTTATCTTTTTATCTCCAAGTATACCCGTAATATGTCCCAGAATTCCGGGTCTGTCTTCTACCTGGAAACGTAAGTAATAGCTTTTCATCGTATCTTTGAGATCAACAAGCGATAAGTCCTTCTCTTTGGAATATAGTCTTGGTAACGATTTGGTGGAGCTGTTCTCCAGGTTCTTGGATATTTCAATGATATCACTTACAACTGCACTGGCTGTTGGCATCATCCCCGCCCCCATACCATACAACATAGTCGGTCCAACCGCATCACCAACTACGTATACAGCATTGAATGCGTCACTTACATCAGCAAGCTGTGTTCCCTTTCTCACAAGTGCAGGATAAACAGCTGCTTCAAGCATGCTGTTCCTGACTTTCGCAATTGCCAGCAACTTGATTTTATATCCAAGCTCATCTGCGAATGCAATGTCAAGCTGTGATATTTTTCTTATCCCCTCTACACTGAAGTTGTCAAAATCAAAGAATTTTCCCCAGGAGAGCATGATAAGAATAGAAAGCTTGTGTGCGGCGTCTACGCCGTCTATATCGAACGAGGGATCGGATTCTGCATAACCTTCATCCTGAGCCTGTGAAAGTACATCTGAGAATTCTTTTCCCTCTTTTCCCATCCTGTCGAGTATATAGTTCGAGGTGCCATTGAGAATGCCGTGAATGGATAAAATATTATTTGCTGTGTATCCCTGTTTGGTTGCTCTTATTATGGGGATTCCTCCACCAACGCTTGCCTCGAATCCGAATGCGACGTCGTTTTTCTCAGCTGTCGAGAAAATTTCGTCACCGTGTAATGCTATAAGTGCCTTGTTAGCTGTCACTACATGTTTCCCGGCGTCTAATGAATCTAAAACCAGCTTTTTGGCGACAGTAGTTCCGCCGATAAGTTCTACAATTATTTGTATGGATCTGTCATTTATAAGTTCATATGAGTCTGTTGTGAATAACCTTTTTGGTATCCTGACAGGTCTTTTCCTGTCGGGTTCTATATCGGCGATTTTTTTTATTTTTATATCAAGTCCGGTCCTTTCCCTGATTATACTAATATTGTCTTTGAGTAATTTATATACTCCGCATCCAACTGTTCCTGCCCCGATTAGTCCAACATTTATTGAATCCATTACCAGAAACTCCTTTAAAAGATGAATTAACTACTCCAGGAATAAAAGCAAAATTATACACTAATATATTTGACAATAAATTATACTGGACTTAAATTATTGAGCTTACCAGGGGCCGTAGCTCAGTTGGGAGAGCGCTTGAATGGCATTCAAGAGGTCGTGGGTTCGAATCCCATCGGCTCCAGAACTAATCCTGATAACTTCCTACCTTGTTTTCAAATAGTTTCATTGATAAAATATTCTACAATCTGCTAAAGACCTCGAATTCCGAATGAGAGATCAGGAGATCTTTCTGGATTTATTGTATGAAATGGTAATTGCTGTTTTTATGTCTGTATCAAGTGCGTAGAAAGCCTTGATCGGTTTTCTTGTTATAAAAGAGATATCTTCTATCAATGTTAAATCATTGGGTTTGCTTGTAGCGATATAAAGAATTGAACCCGATCTGTACCTTACAAATTTGAAAGGGAGTACATTGTATTTGTATGCCTGCTGCACTGTCAGAGTTTGTAAAGCATAATTTTCAATTTCAGTGTTAATTATGTCTATTCCCGGGGTGGCTTGCTGTTCGGCGAGAGCATTGACAAGGGAGCCCTTGTCGATTAATTCTGTTTCCATCAATAACTGACCGAGTTTTTTATTTATCTCCTTTCTCTGTAATTCAAGCGCATAGTCGAGTTGATATTTCTGAATACTACCCTGTTTTATGAGAATTTCTCCGATAAGCATAGGTATATTATAAGTTCAATTTGTGTTTTGTTGAATTATTTTTGGGCGATCTTATGCAAATTTTACCTTTAAGTGACAGAAACTTAATAAATTTATTTAATTTTTGTTTTAAATTTTTTTTTACGGTTTATAATTATGTTGAAAGTTAAACTTTCATTCCCCATCCTCCATAGGGTAAGCTGGTGTCCTCACATCGGCTTGCCCTATATTTTTATTTGAATTGTGAACTAGAGTATTTTTCAGGATGTATTATCTTTTTTTTGCCGTTCTGCCATTGCACGACCAGCATCTGATGTCCGTTCTGCATTCCTGTATCACTGTCAACCTGAAAATCTCCATAAAATGTTTTAAAAGAAAGGCGTTTAGCTTTTTTTCTTAATTCCATTTCATCGAGGGTCCCGGTCTCGGATATGCATTTTTCAATGATGTTGCCGATATTGTATGACTGTGCTGACAGATAATCGGGAGTTCTGTCAAATTTTTCAGTGTAACTCTTACAGAATTCGGAAACATCCGGTCCTGTATCAGGTTTTATATTTATTGCCGGGTCCCACTGGCTTGTTGAAATAAACCCGTTAACCGAGTTCCCAAGTTCCGTTCTGAACTGTTCAATTGAGGCACCAACCAGAGAGACAGCATCGAAATTATCTAATTTATCACTGATTGTTCTTGCAAAATTGACATCATCTTCAAATCTTCCTACAAAAAAGATTATCCTGTGTTTTCTATCATTGATCTTATTCAAAATTTCATTAAAATCTTTTCGTCCGGAAGTAAAAGTGTATTTATATGTACTGTGTCCTGAACTTTCTGCATAATTAATCATCCCGCCAGCCACGTTGGATGAAAAACCGCTATTATCCGCATATATAACAGCTACATCAAGGTTTTTACCGAAAGCTGATTTCAGAAAGTCTATTATCCCCGCGAAATATTTACTGGCAGGTGTGATGGAGCTGATTATGTTCTTATATCCTTTTTGTGTGATTTCGTCAGAGGATCCCCCGTAATTCCATAAGGTTCTGTTAAATTCTGATGAAACTTCGGCAGCAGCGAGTGTTAAAGAGCTTGAGTACGGTCCGAGCAGAATGTCTGCCTCTTTCTGGTCAATTATAAATCTCGTTATTTTTCCGGTATTTTCAGGTTTGCTTTTGTCGTCTTCGTAAACCAGTTCTACAGGCAATGTCTTACCTTCATCCAGGACATAAATACCACCTTTTTCATTAGTATTATCCGCCCAGAGGATTAACCCTTTTAATGATTCTTTGCCAAGTGAGGCGTATCTGCCGCTTAATGTTGCAGAAAGACCGAATCTGATCGTTTCCATACTTTTTAAGTTAACTTAATTGAGCTCTTTGACGGCATCTTCTATTCTCTTCATACCTTCTTCAATGTTATCCATAGAAGTCGCATAGGAGATCCTGATGTGGTCATCCATACCGAATGCAAGACCTGGCACTACTGCCACTTTTGCATTTTCAAGCAAATATTCAGTAAAATCGACTGAACCGGTTATTTTACTGCCGTTTGTGTGCTTGCCAATGAATCCGGAGATGTTCGGGAACACATAGAATGCACCAGGGGGATCGAAGCAGCTAAAACCCCTTATACTGTTTAGTTTTTCTACAATAAAGTTCTTGCGCTTCTCAAACTGATCAACCCTTTTTAAAATTTCTTCCTGAGGTCCTGAAAGCGCTTCTACAGCTGCAACCTGCGATATAGATGTGGGGTTTGATGTTGACTGACCCTGGAGTTTTGACATCGCGGATATAACTTCCTTGTTTCCTGCTGTATATCCTATTCTCCATCCGGTCATTGAATAGGACTTGGAAACCCCGTTTACAAGTATGGTAGATTTTTTTGCCTCTTCGCTCAGAGAAGCTACAGGCGTGTGTTTCAGACCGTTATATAATATCTTTTCGTAAATTTCATCGGAAATTATTATCAAGTCGTTCTCAAGAGCTATTTCGGTGATTTCTTCAAGCTCATCTTTACTGTAGGTCGATCCGCTTGGATTGGATGGATAGTTAAGTATTAGTGCTCTGGTATTTTTATTTATGGTCTTTTTAAGGTCATCCGTATCAATTTTGAATTCCTGCTGCTGGTTCGTCTCAAGTATAACGGGGGTTGCCCCGGTAAGCGTTATCTGATCCGGGTAGGTGACCCAGTAGGGAGATGGTATTATAACTTCATCTCCGGTATCAAAGAGTGCCTGTGTCAGATTGTAGAGTGAATGTTTTGCCCCGCATGAAACTATTATTTCATCAGCATCATAATTCAGTCCGTGGTCTTCCTTTAACCTGTATCTGACAGCTTCCTTCAGTTCCGGTATACCGCCAACTACGGTATATTTGGTGAATCCATTCTTTATAGACTCAATTGCAGCGTTCTTTATATTCTGGGGTGTGTCGAAATCCGGTTCACCGGCTCCGAATCCTATAACATCTACTCCCCGTGCCTTTAGTGCTTTTGCTTTTGCCGTGATTGTTAGGGTTGCTGAAGGTTTTAGATTAACTACCCTGCTTGCGAGTTTCATGTGTGGAAGAATCCCCCTGTTTTTTCTGAAGTTTTTGAACGAGTTTTTTCTCTACTACTTCTGGTACAAGATGCCTGGCAGATCCGCCAAGAGTGACAATTTCTTTTATCAAAGATGAACTTATATACGTATAATTGCTGTCCGTTACCATGAAAACTGTTTCAAGGTCGGGATTGAGTGTCTTATTCGCTATTGCCATCTGCATTTCGTATTCGAAATCTGAAACGGATCTCATACCCCTTAGTAAAATGTTGGTCTTTTTTAGTTTTGCGTATTCAACGAGTAATCCATGGAAACTGTCCACTTCTATCTGCGGGTTATCTTTGAATATTTTTTTTATCAGATCGACTCTTTCTTCAATCGTGAAGATGGTCTTCTTGGAAACATTGTGTGCTACCGAGACAATGATCTTGTCAAATACTTTCATAGCACGATTTATTATATTAAGATGACCGTTCGTGAACGGGTCGAACGACCCGGGATATACTGCTGTTCTTTTCATATTCAGTCATTCCTGAAATAACTTACCTGGGTGCTTCCGTAACCTCTTGTTTCAATATAATTTGCTGAACCATCAAGATTATAAACTTTATCATGCTCTACTACAATTTCCCACGGTGTTTCAAGCAGTTCACGTATTTCATTGACAAAATCAGAAGGGATTTTTGCCTTATATACGTTATAGGGCGGGTCTATAAAAACCAGATTAAATCTTTCAGATCCTTCTTGAAGTATCCTTACAGCTTTTGTATAGTCTGCGCTTATAACTTTCGTTTTTGCATTAAATCCGCATTTTTCGATATTTTCTCTTATAACACTTGCAGCCGTTCTGTCTCTCTCTATGAAAACAACATGTTCGGCATTCCTGCTGAGAGCCTCGATACCCAGACTGCCGGTACCGGCAAAAAGGTCGAGCACATATGCTCCATCAATATTGCCCAGCCTGTCAAAAATGGACTTTTTTACCCTGCTCGAAGTGGGTCTGATATCTGAGCCTGAAGGGGACTTTAATTTCCTGCCCTTGGCTGTACCTGTCTGTACTCTCATCGGTTTTGATATACTACCATAGCGCTTTTCTATAGCAATTATAGGTAGTTATGCTCTTAAAATATGCTTTATTAATATTGAACCTTATCTATTCTTGCAGATTTTAGTAAAGTATGAAAACAGATTGCTATGATATAAAAAGATAGACAATCTCAAATACCGGCTATAAACACTGAATAATAACAAGATCCCGGTCTTTTGCATTAGTCATTTCCTGTAAAACGTTTATAATAGTATGGTTTTACTTAAATACATGAAAGCTGCATTATTCAGGAGGTTTAATAGCAGATGTCTGCATCTTCCCAGATTATACCTGTAAATATCGAAGACGAGATGAAGGAATCTTATCTCAGTTATTCGATGAGTGTAATTATCGGCAGGGCTCTTCCCGATGTAAGGGACGGCTTAAAACCTGTTCACAGACGTATCCTGTTCGGTATGCATGAAGGCGGTAACGCATGGAACCGTCCGTACAAAAAATCTGCAAGGATCGTTGGTGACGTCATGGGTAGGTACCATCCGCATGGTGACGCCGCCATATATGACACACTGGTAAGGATCGCCCAGGATTTTTCAATGAGATATCCGCTTGTGGATGGTCAGGGTAATTTTGGCTCTATAGACGGAGACCCCCCTGCTGCTATGAGATACACAGAGGTTAGGCTTGCCAAGATCGCCGGAGAGCTACTGGATGATCTTGATAAGGAGACTGTTGATTTTGTTCCTAACTATGACGGGGCGGAAAGTGAGCCTGTAGTGCTTCCGGCAAAGCTGCCTAACCTGCTTCTGAACGGAGCTTCCGGTATTGCAGTCGGTATGTCCACGAACATACCTCCGCACAATCTCAGGGAATTGATTGATGCAATAATCGCTCAGGTGAAAAATCCTGAAATAACGGTTGAAGAACTTATGGAACATATCCCCGGTCCGGATTTTCCGACCGGCGGTTTCATTCTCGGACGCGATGCAATCAAGAGCGCTTACAAAACAGGAAGAGGGATACTCAGAACACGTGCTAAGGCATTCATAGAGAAGCAGAAGAAAGGTGACAAGGAAGTAATCATCGTTACTGAAATCCCCTATCAGGTTAACAAGGCAAAGCTTATTGAGAGAATAGCGGCACTTGTAAAAGAAGAGAAGATAAAGGGCATAGCAGATCTCAGGGACGAATCTGACAGGGATGGGATAAGAATGGTAGTGGAGGTTAAGAGAGGCGATATTGCCGAGGTCGTCCTGAATCAGCTCTATAAGCATACTCCAATGGATTCATCCTTCGGAATAATAATGCTTGCACTGGTCGGCAATCAGCCGAAAGTGCTTTCCCTGAAGGAAGCGATCGCCCAGTTCGTAGAACACAGAAAAGAGGTAATAACCAGAAGAACGCAGTTCGAGCTTGCAAAAGCAGAAGCCAGGCTTCATATACTCGAAGGTCTCAAGATAGCACTTGATAACCTTGACCAGGTAATAAAGCTCATTAGGGGTTCCGATTCACCAGCTGAAGCAAAAGAAGGACTTATGAGAGAACTTTCCCTGAGCGATAAACAGTCACAGGCTATCCTCGATATGAGACTCCAGAGACTGACAGCTCTTGAAAGAGACAAGATTCTGGAAGAAAGGAAAGGGCTTATAGATACAGTTAAAAGACTCAAGGAAATTCTTGGGAATGAAAAGCTTATCCTTGACATAGCCGTAGACGAACTGGAAAAAATAAGAAGTGATTACGGTGATGAAAGACGCACAGAAATTATGGATAGCGCTGAAGAGCTTTCCATTGAAGACCTTATAGCTGATGAAGATATGGTCGTTACCATCACACACAAAGGTTATATAAAAACAACACCTCTCAGCATATACAGGAGCCAGAGAAGAGGTGGGAAGGGAAGGACCGGTGTTAGTTCGAAGGATTCCGACTTCGTGGAAGAGCTGTTCACCGCTTCCAAACACAATTATCTACTTTTCTTTACCAACCATGGGAAATGCTACTGGCTGAAGGTCCATGAGATCCCCGAAGCCGGCCCTACGGCAAGAGGGAAAGCGATGGTGAACCTGCTGAATCTGGCAAACGAAGAGAGAGTTCAGGCTGTTCTGCCGATAATCGAATTCCGCGAAGACCAGTTCATTATAATGGCCACAAGAGAGGGTCTTGTTAAGAAAACAAAGCTCATGGCATATTCAAACCCCAGGTCCGGCGGTATTATTGCAGTAAATATAAGGGAAGGAGATGAAGTTATAGGTGCTGCATTAACTAAGGGTAATGATGACATATTCCTTGCCTGCAGGAACGGAAAGGCAATAAGGTTTCATGAAACCGATGTAAGGGATATGGGAAGGACAGCCACCGGCGTTATAGGTATAAAACTGGATGATGATGACCAGGTGGTGAGCCTTGAGGTCATCCAGGACAAGAACGCGCATATTCTCACAGTTACAGACCGTGGTTACGGAAAGAGGACTACCATCTCTGAATACAGGGTTACCAAGAGAGGTGGTAAGGGGATTATCACTATAAGGTCCACCGAAAAGAACGGCAAGGTAATACGTACACTGCAGGTCACTAACGATACACAGATAATGCTGGTTACTACACCGTCCGGAAAGGTCATAAGAATAAAGGCATCAGGCATAAGCGTATATGGCAGAGGAGCACAGGGTCTGAGACTGATCGATCTTGATAAGGACGAGAGAGTGGCGGCTGTTGCTAAGGTAGTCGAAAGAGAAGACGATGATGACGTGGATGAGCAGGTAATTGTAGAAAAGGAATGATATTTGCAGCTTTATGGACAGGGAAGTAGAAAACGTATTCAGAGACATGCCGGGTAACAACTGTTTTGCATGCCATCCCGATAACCCACATGGTTTGCGCCTAAGGTTCTTTGCCGACGATGAAGCAGGCGAAGTTTACACTAGAATAAAACCGGAACGGTATTTCGCCGGTTTCCCCGGTGTTTTACACGGTGGCATTCAGTGCGCCCTTCTTGATGAAGTAGCTTTCTGGGCAATGTTCGACAGGGTCGGGAAACTTGGCCTGACCACAAAAGTACAGTTGCAGTACCTTAAAGCCGTAAGCTCAAACGTAGAGCTGAAAGTAAGGGGAAAAGTGTCGAAGATAAGTGACAGGTTTGTGGTTGTAGATACAGTCATAATCAATCATAACGGCGAGGAATGTACAAAAGGTCAGATAACTTATTACCTTCCCGTGAAAGAAGTTCTATTTGGAATAATGGGGGAGGAAAAATTCTCTCAACATCTTATGCAGTATATTAAAGACTGATCCTATGAAATTATACGATAACCACCTTTCGGGTAATTGCTATAGGGTAAGGCTTTTTTTGAACCAGCTCGGAGTGGATTATGAAAAAGTAAACGTAGATATATTCAAGGGTGAGAACCGGACCGAGGAGTTCACCAAACTAAACCCGAACAGGAAAGTCCCTGTCTTGGTAGACGGTGATCTTATTCTCTGGGAATCGATAGCAATAATTCTCTACCTTGCTGAAAAATATCGCCCAAATCCTTTTTATTCCGAAAACCCTGCAAAGCTGGGTGAGATAATGCAGTGGGTAACATATGCAAAGACCTCGATAGACCCGAACCTCGCACTTGCAAGATATTATGTGAGGTTCCTTCCCGAAGATAAATACGATAAAAAAGACCTTGAGAAGTTTCAGGCCAATGGGATGGGGACCTTATCAATAATTGAGGATCATCTTTCAGACCGAGATTTCCTTGCGGGTGAGTATTCCGTTGCGGACATGGTTTGCTATCCTTATATAAAACTTTCCCCGGAGGGGAATATAGATCTTTCCGGCTTCCCGAATATAACAGAGTGGCTTAAAAGTATAGAAAACACCGAACGCTTTATTTCTATCTATTAGTATTCAAATTAGCATTTCTTTAATTTCTAATGACTGATTTTAAATAAATATTTAAAATTTTGAGGTCAAATTATAATTTTTTTAAGAAAATACTTGAGTTTTTTTGTTTTTATAGTACGGTGCTTTTTTATAACTTTCTATAAAGGAAAGCAAGAAAAAACATAAAAGGAGGAGAACCAGATGAGTTCAAGACTTTTTGCAACTCTCTCGGCAATAATATTATCATTAATGTTATTCCAGCCGACAAATTCATATTCACAGGTGATAGAGCCGACCGGCACCTCTCAGGAGGCATCGAGCCAGCTGATCTATTACTACAACCTCGTACAGGGTAACAACGACATACAGGTTACGAACACCAACGACACGACCGGTGTTACCGTACATGTCCAGGTATTCAGGAGTTTTGATGCAGATGGCTCTGGTGGTGCACCGCCGACCATATGCGACGAGAGGGACTTCATAGATTTCCTCACACCAAACGACACGCATGTCTATAACCTGAATGATAGTGGCTTTGCGAAGAACACAGGGGAAGCAGAAGGTGTTGCAGGGGAATCAACAAGTATTGACCTGAGTTCACCGCCAACAGAAGGTTTTGTGATCATAACCCCGGTTGTTTCTGAATCGGACCTTACTGCAATTTCTTTCCAGCACCTTATCGGTTCATCTAACAATTTGGGTATTTACAGTTTCAACGCGATGGGAAGAGCGGCAGTTGATTTTACGACCGGTGACGTTCTTGAAGACGGAACACCGCTTGACGGGACGACCAATGGTTTTGTTCTCCTCCAGCCGCAGGAGCTTATATTCAGTTTTGAATCTGGATCTGGACCGGTATCTGATATAGTTGGTATTACGTTCACTGATAATTACGGACCAGAAGGACTTCAGGGGTACTCTGTAACTCCAGGTTCATCCACATGGACACCGTTCATATTTGACTGGAAGGAATCCCCTACATCATGCGGGGACACTGAAGTTGCCTGCTACACAACAGTGGGACTTCACGATGATATAACACACTACAGTCAGAGCAACTTCGGACCTGGCCTGCTTTGTGCAGGGGCCAGCACTCCGACACATCCTGTTCCGAGTCTAAGCGGGCTTGAAATAGGGTGGACGAGGATATTCGTATCCGGTCTTGATGAGTTCGAGAATCAGTTAGGTTTAACTTTCTTTAGTTCACCTAACCTTGATGCCAAATGGATGAATACCAACAAGTAATAAAGGAGGAGAAATAAATGAGGTTTATAAAGACATTATTAATACTATTTTTACTCTGCACTGTCTCGTACAGTGCAAAAGCCCAGATAGTAGCCCCGACCGGCATTACAACAAGGGCTTCAAGTCAGCTGGTTTACTACTATGATGTAAGCGGTTCACCAGGCAGTACAGACATACAGGTAACAAACACAAATGATACAGAAGGTGTTACAATCCACGTTCAGATCTTTAGGAGCTTTGATCCTGACGAGCCGGGTACAGGTGCACCACCGACAATATGCGACGAGAGGGATTTTAATGATTTCCTCACACCTAACGATACACATGTATATGACCTTTCAACACCAAATTTTGACAAGAACTCAGGTGAAGCTGAGACAACCGCAGGAGAATCAACCAGTGTACAGCTTATATCACCGCCTACAAGGGGTTTTGTTGTTATAACACCGGTCGTAAGCGAAGCTGACCTTTCAGCTATCTCATTCCAGTATCTGACGGGTACTTCAAACGATGATACAAGAACATTCATAATAAATGCCATGGGAAGGGACGCGGTAAACTTCACCACAGGGGAGACAGTCGCTGACGGGACGCCTCTTGACGGTGTAACGAACGGTTATGTTGTACTTCAGCCCGAAGAGCTTCTATTCGATTTTGAAGCCGATTCGAACCCTGTTGACATTGTCGGAATAGCCTTCAACGATGTTTACGGTGACCCGGGACTTCTGGGTTACCAGGTAACACCCGGAGAGGTAAACTGGACATCATTCATATTCGATTACAAGGAAGACCCTACTTCATGCGGAGACAGGACTGTTGGCTGTTTCCTTAGCACCGGACTTAATGACAATATTCCACACGCGGATATCGATTTCAACGGGAACGATCTATTATGTACCGGTTCAACGAGCGCACCGCAGCCCGATATCTCATTCCAGACAGGCTGGACAAGGATATTCGTATCCGGAATGGATGACTTCGAGAACCACGTAGGTGTTTTCTATAACCCGACAGAAGGCGGAGCAGATTTTATGTTCGTAAGGGGACAGAGGACGGAGATAACACCACCTCCGACAAATGAAGTA
>Ga0102952_1000103_pt1 | contig 43551 bp, 30 predicted proteins | sample SalPon2A_C_D1_MG_FD_78506 | JGI IMG/M metagenome (GOLD analysis project Ga0102952, IMG submission 78506) | Soil microbial communities from South San Francisco under conditions of wetland restoration - Salt Pond MetaG R2A_C_D1_MG | ecosystem: Environmental > Terrestrial > Soil > Wetlands | place... | reverse complement strand
GAAGACGAGGTCGTGCGAGCCGGCGTTGCCGGTCGACAGGAAGTAGGAGCCCTTGGCCACCAGGTTCTCGTTGTCGCGCTCCTCGTCACGGCACACGCCGCAGAACAGCGACTCGTTGTAGATGTAGCTTTCCACCAGGTCCCACACCGCGGTGCCGCCGGTCAACGACTGGTCGTTGCCGCCGGAGCCGGCGAAGGTGAACTGGCGCTCCGAGTACTGGGCCTCGACGAAGAAATTGGGGGTCAGAATGCCGGTGTAGTTGGCCGTCTGCAGATCCTGCGGCAGCTCCCGGTCGTCCAGGGTGCCGTCGTCGATGGTCAGCGCGAAGCCGCCGAGCCCGCCGTGGGCGTTGTTGCCCTGGAACTCGTCGATCTTCAGGTAGCTGGCCTGGAGCTGGTGCGATTTGGTCAGCGAGAAGGTCAGCTTGCCCTCGTAGCGCTCTTCCTGGAAGGGCTGCACGTAGGACAGACCGAAGCGCGCCGTGTTGGCGGTGTTCTCGGTCTCGCGGTCACGACCGGCGAGGAAGAACCAGATCCGGTCGCGCAGGATCGGACCGCCGAAGGTCGCCTCGTAGGTCTCGTTGACGGTGTCGGTCTGCTGCTCGTCGATCCCGAAGTCGTCCTTCTGGACCGCCTCGGTCCAACTCTCGTTGTCGAAGCTGGTGCGGAAGGTGCCGCTGAACTGGTTGCCGCCCGACTTGGTGATGGCGTTGACCACGCCGCCGGTGAACCGGCCGTACTCGGCCGAGACGCCGCTGGCTGCGGTGGTGGTCTCCTGGATGGCGTCCTCGATGAACAGATCGAACGCCTGACCGCGGATGTTCTCGTTCAGCGTCACACCGTTGAGCAGGAACAGGTTCTCCCACGACTGGGCGCCGGAAATCGAAATGCCGCCGCCGGGACCCGTGGTGTGCACGCCGGCCGCCAGGGCCACCGCGTTGTTGTAGGTGCGGGCGATGGGCAGCGACTCCAGGTCCTCGCGAGTGATCGTCTCAGCCGCGGTGTTGGACTCCGAGATCTGCTCGGTGGCCTCACCCATGACAACGATTTCCTCGGCCACGGTCGACAGCTCGAGGCTGGCGTCCACGGTGCTCACCGTTGCGGCACCCAGACGGGTGCGCTGGGTCAGGGTCTGGAAACCCTCGAGCTGGAAGGTGATCTCGTACTCACCCGGGGTGAGGGGCGGCGAGGCATAGTTGCCGTTGCCGTCGGTGACCACGACGCGGGTACCCAGCAGACTGGGGGACGCGAACGTGACCGTCGCACCCGGGAGAGGCTGGCCGTCGGCCGATGTGACCGTACCGGACACCCTCGCCGTCGGGTTCCCCTGCGCCAGAACCGGCAGGGCGATGAGAGCCCCCACGATCAGGCACAGAAAGATACGACTATTTTTCATGTGCTTCCTCCTTCGATGGGTTTTCCGCCCCGCAAGTTGTCGGGACAGGGCGTCAACCGTTCAGTTACTGTGGGACTGTGCCGATCTCCCCGGACGAGCGCGGAAGAGTTTCCGGCTCGGGCTCGTCGCGTGAAGTGGGTCCGGCGTGTACCCTTACTAGGAAGCAAATATGGTACCGGTTTGGTCGTGAAAATCCAAGTCCCCCACCCCCACCCCCGGTGATGCTACAAAACCCCACAAGACATAGGAGTTTTGCATCCTTCATGAGGTGCACAAGTCGGCATAAGCTGCCTTTCGACCCGTCCCGGCGGCTCGCCGGATCTTCCCGCCCACAAGGAAGATCCAATAATTTGAAGGACCCCTATCCAATCGATTGAACCCTGGGACAGATCCCGCCCCGCTCGTGCTAGCCTCGTCCTTCGGATGACCCTCCCCACGAGCGAGCCTGAGAGCAACTTCGCCCGTCGTTTCCGGACTCCCGGGCGGCCCGAGGTCCCGGCCCTTCTGCTCACGCTTCTCGGTATGGCTCTCGCCGGCCTCGCAGCGGGCGCCCGCGCCGAGGAGCCGTTCGTCGAGGCCACCCGAGCCACCGGGCTCGACTTCGTTCACTTCAACGGCCGAGCCGGCGAGAGCTTCTTTCCGGAGATCATGGGCTCCGGCGGTGGGCTTCTGGACTACGACGGCGACGGGGATCTCGATCTCTACCTGGTCCAGGGCCGGATGTTCCGCCCGGACCAGAAGGTGGAAGAGGCCCTCGTCCCACCCCATCACCCGTTGCCGCTCACCGACCGCTTGTACCGCAACGACCTGACGGTCGGGTCCGACGGCAGCCGGCGGATCCGCTTCGTCGACGTCACCCGCGACAGCGGGCTCGCCGGCACGAGCGGCGCGCGGGGGGCCACGGGCTTCGGCATGGGCGTGGCGGTCGGGGACTACGACGATGACGGCGACCCGGACCTCTACGTCACCAACCACGGACCCAACCAGCTCTGGCGCAACGACGGCGACGGCACCTTCACCGACGTCACCTCCCTCACCGGGACCGGCGATCCCCGCTGGAGCGTGCCCGCCCTGTTTCTCGATTTTGACCGCGACGGCCGGCTCGATCTGTTCGTCGGCAACTATGTGGACGCCCAGGTGGGCAACCACAAGCTCTGCCACACCGCGGCGGCGGTGCGCACCTATTGCTCGCCCTCGCTGTTCGCGCCGCTACCGGATCGCCTGTATCGCAATACCGGGCGGGGCAGATTCGAGGACGTCACCGCCGCCCAGGGCATCGACCAGGCCTTCGGTCCGGCCCTCGGAGCGGTGGCGGCGGACTTCGACGACGACGGCTGGATCGACCTCTACGTCGCCAACGACGGACAGCCCAACCAGCTCTGGATCAACCGGCAGGGCCGCGGCTTCCGGGACGATGCCCTGCTCGCCGGCGCCGGTGTCAGCTCCGAGGGCAAGCCGGAGGCGAGCATGGGTCTGGACGCAGCGGACTTCGACGGCGACGGCGACCTCGACCTGTTCATGACCCACCTCGACCGCGAGACCAACACGCTCTATGTCAACGAGGGCGGCGGCCTGTTCACCGACCGCTCCGTGGAGATGGGTCTCGCCCAGCCCTCCAAACGCTTCACCGGCTTTGGCACCTCGTGGCTCGACTACGACAACGACGGCGATCTCGACCTGCTGGTGGTCAACGGTGAGGTGGATGTCATCGACGAGCTGCACCGGGCGGGCGATCCGTTCCCCTACGAGCAGCCGAACCAGCTCTTCGAGAATCTCGGCGACGGACGGTACCGGGAGGTGACCGCCGAGGCGGGAGCCCCCTTCCAACTGTCCGAGGTGAGCCGGGGCGCCCTCTTCGGAGACCTGGACAACGACGGGGACATCGACCTGGTGATCACCCAGAACCAGGGACCGGCGCGGGTGCTGCTCAACCAGGTGGGACAGGATCGCCCGTGGCTCGGTCTGCGGCTTCTCACCGGGGACCCGGGCCGCGACGCGCTGGGAGCCCGTGTCGAGCTGCACCGCAAGGGTCTCTCGATCCAGGTCCGGCGGGTCCGGACCGACGGTAGCTACGCCTCCGCCAACGATCCTCGAGTCCTGTTCGGCCTCGGCGATCCGGCGAGCCTCGAGGCCCATCCCGTCGAGAGGGTCCGGGTCCGTTGGCCCGGAGGCCGGGTGGAGGATTTCCCGGCGCCGGGCCATGAGGTGGCCGTCGGCCGGTACACCGAGCTGCGCGAGGGGGCGGGGCGACCGGTGGCGGATGCGAAGCCCGCCGAGAAGGCCGAGAAGGTGGAGTAAGGTGGGGTCATGAACCGCTCCCGGCGCTTTCAGCCGTTCCGCGCCTGGCCGACGCTCGCGCTCGCCGTAGCCCTTCTCGCGCCCCTTCCGGCAGCGACCGGTGCGCTCGGAGCTTCCGTTCCGAATATCTCTCCGGACACCCCGTCCGGCGATCGATCCGAGACCGCGTCCCGAGAGCCCGGCGTCGCCGGGCTGCTCCCGCTGCCGGATCCGGAGCTCGACCGGCTGGATCCTCCGTTGGTGCGGCAGATCGAAGACCTCGAGGGGCTGATCCGCCGGCGCGCCGAGACGGCGAAGGAGACGGTCGATCCGAGCAGCTCGGACCTCGCCGGGCTCGCCGATGCCTTCGGCGCTCTCGGGCACCTCTACACCTACTACGAGATGCCGCAGCCGGCGCTGACCTGCTACGAGAACGCCCACCGTCTCCAGCCCGGGGAGCCCGGTTGGCTCTACTACCTGGGATTCGTCGAGGTCGACCTGGGGGAGCTCGAGCGTGCGGCCGGTCACCTCGAGCAGGTCCTGCGCCTGGCTCCGGACGACCTGGCGGCGCGTATCCGGCTGGGTCATCTGGAGCTGGACCGGGACCGGACGGACGCGGCCGAGGCCCACTTCCGTCGGGCGCTGGACATCGATCCCGGGCTGGCCGCCGGCTGGCACGGTCTGGGGCAGGTGGCCGCCCGCCGCGGGGACGACGCCCGGGCGGTGGAGCACTTCCGCAAGACCCTCGATCTGCAGCCGGAGGCGGACCTGGTCTACTACGCTCTGGGGCAGGCGCTCCGGCGGCTGGGGAAGATCGACGAGGCGCGCGAGGCGCTCGCCCGGCGCGGCGCCCACAGGGTGCGGTTCCCGGATCCGCGCGTCGACCGCTTGAGCGACACGTCCGCGCTCTCGTCGCTGCAGCTCGTCCGCGAGCTGGCCGCCGACCGCGAGGGCTTTCCCGATGTCCGCTTTCTCAGCTACACGATGTCCCAGCTCGCCTCCCTCGGTGGCGCCGTGGAGCGTCTGGAGGCCGACCTGGCGAGCTGGCCCGAGGAACGCCGTGACGCCGATCGGATCCAGCGCGCCCGGCTGCACTACGCGTTGGGAGGTCTGTGGACCAACCGCGACCAGCCGGACAAGGCCCGCCGGCATCTGCGGGCCGCCCTCGAGCTGCTGCCGGACCTCTCCGACGCCCGCGTCAAGCTGGCCAACTCGCTCGCCCGCGACGGGCAGCTCGACGAAGCGGTCGCGGAGCTGACCCGGGTGCTGGAGGAGAGCCCTGACGACGCCACGGCGCGGCAGGCGCGGCTCAAGCGCGCCGCCTCCCACATGGCCCTGGGACATTGGCAGGAGGCCGACGACGACCTGATCGAGCTGGAGCGTGTCGATCCCAACAACTTCGAGGTCGAGGGCCGGCTGGCGGTGACGCTGGAGCGGCTGGGCCGTCCCGAGGAGGCCATCGCGCGCTACCAGGCTGCGGCTCGGCTCGAGCCCTCCACCGAGCGGGCCGTCGGTGCACACGTCCAGGCCGCCACGCTGATGCTGCGGTCGGGTGCCGCCGACGCGGCCCTGCCGGAGCTCGAGCGCGCCGTCGAGCTTGATCCCGCCCATCTCGACGCCCGCGTCACGCTCGCCGGGCTGCTGGTCCGGGCGCAACAGCCCGAGCAGGCGCTCGGCCATTTCCAGGGGGTGCTCGACCACCATCCGGAGTCGGTGCCGGCGCATCTGGGCCGGGCCACGGTGCTCCTCCTTCTGGGCCGCTATCGGCAGGCGAGGACGGCCCTCGAAAAGTCGTTGGAGACCCTGCCCGGCAACGCCGCGGTGGCGCTGCTGCTGGCACGGGTGCTGACCGCGGCGCCGGAGGATTCCGTGCACGACGGTGCCCGGGCGGAGGCTCTGGCGCGCCAGCTCGACGAGGCTCTGTCCAACCCGCGGAGCGCCGAGCTGCGTGCCCTCGCGGCGGCGGAGACCGGCCGCTTTGACGAGGCCCTGCGCTGGCAGCGGACCGCGGTCGAGCGCGCCCGCCAGGCGGGACAAGAGCGACTGGCGAGCTATCTAGCCCGACGAATTCCCTTGTACGAGGCGGGCCGGGTGTGGCGGGCTCGCGGTCCGGCGGAGCTGATCGTGCTCCCCAACGAGGGCTGACGGTGCGGGTCGCGTGGTTGCTCTCGGCCTGTCTGGCGGTGACGTGTCTCGGCTGCGGAGGCGTCGGTGGCGGCACTGCCGAAGACGCTCCCCTCGACCTCTCCGCGGTGGAGATTCCCCGGCCCGACCTGGCGGGCTTCGAGCCGCCGATTCTGCAGCGGGTGCAGACGCTCCAGGAGCGGGTCGCGACGGCCGACTCCCGCCCCACGGCGGCCGAGGCGCTGGGCGAGCTCGGCATCCAGTACCACGCCGTGCTCTTTCTCGGGGCGGCGGAGCGCTGTTACCAGCAGGCGGCGGCGCTCGCTCCGGAGGACCCGCGGTGGCGCTATTACCTCGGCGTCACCCAGGGGCATCAGGGCGAGGACACCGAGGCCGTCCGTACCTTCGAGGCGGCGAGCGAGCTGGCTCCCGACGACCTCGCCGTGCGCATCCGGCTCGGCGACCTCTATCTCAAGCTGGGTCGCGTGGAAGACGCCCGGGCGAGCTTTCGGCGCGCCTCCGAGATCGATTCCAACAGCGCCGCGGCGTGGTTCGGCCTGGGCCGGACGGCGGTGGTCGCCGGCGACGATGCGGCGGCGGTCCGCCATTTCGAGCGCACCCTCGAGCTGGCCCCCGAGGCCACCGCCGTCCACTATCCGCTGGCGCAGGCCTACCGGCGGCTGGGGGAGCTGGAGCGTGCCGAGGCTCACCTGACCCAGCGGGGGGAGGCGGGGCTGGGATTTCCCGATCCGCGGATGCAGAAGGTTCTGCAGCGGGAGGTGGACACCGCCATCGACACCCTACGCTCGCTGGCGGGTCAACCGGAGCGGCTCACCGTCGAGGAGCTGGTCCAGATCGCCCAGGGGCAGATCGGCGGGAAGGGCGGTGCCGTGGAGCGCTTCCGCCATCGGGTGGAAACCGAGGGTCCCGGCCTCGACGATCCCACCCACCAGGCACGGCTGCACCTGACCCTGGGCCTCCTCCTCCAAGCTCACGGGTCGCCGGAGGCCGCGGCGCGCCATCTCGACCGGGCCTTGCGGCTCGATCCGCGGCTGGAGACCGGGGAGATCCGCTTGCGGATGGCCCAGGCGCTGCTGGCCCAGGGCGACCGCGCGGCGGCGGAGGTCGAGCTGCGGCGCGCGGTCCAGCTCGACCTGCCGGACGCCGACCGAGCTCTCGCCTGGCACCGGCTGGGCGAGCTGGCCCGTCAGCGCGACGCCGCGGGTGAGGCGGCGGAACGCTACCGCCGGGCCCTGGCGATCGACCCCGGGCTGATCGACGCCCGGCTGGGACTGGCCACCGCCCTCGGCCGGATGGGCCGGCTCGGCGAGGCGGCGGCCGAGTACCGTCGGGTGCAAGGCCGGGTCCCGGAGCGCGAGGAGGCCTGGCTCGGCGAGGCGACCGCGTTGGCGGTCTCCGGCCGCATGGAGGAGGCTCGGAACCGCCTGGAGGCCGGGCTTCTCGCCGCCCCGGGGAGCGTGGCCCTGGCCCGTACGCTGGCGCAGATCCTCGCTTCCGCTCCGGATCCCGCCCTGCGCGACGGCGAGCGGGCGCTGGAGCTCGCCCGGAGGGCGATGGCGGCCGAGCCCACCGCCGTCAACAGCGAAACCCTCGCGATGGCGCTGGCGCAGACGGGACGGTTCGAGGAAGCGGCGGACATCCAGGAGGAGCTGGTCCGTCGGGAGTCGACGGGAGGCAACGTCGGTCAGACCGCCCGGCTCCGAGCCAACCTCGAGCGCTACCGGAGCGGGCGGCCCTGCTGCGCTTCGCCTTAGCGTCTGCAATTGGTACAGTCGCGCGCAAGCAATGGAACGCCGGATCTCCCTTTCCCGAGCCCGCACCGCCATGATCGCCGCCCAGGGGCTTCCCCCTGGGGACATCCTCGTCGAAGCGCTGGCCAGCGCCGGTTTCGTGCGCACCCTCGGCGGCGTCGACGTCTATCTCGCCGCGCGCGCCCGCGTTCCCGGGATGTCCCAGGCCGACCTGGACGCCGCCGTCGCCGCCCGCGATCTGCAGGTGGTTCCCTCGGTTCGCGGCTGCATCTATCTGGTGCCCCGCCGCTATGTACCGCTGGCCCTGCGGGTGGCTTCGCGGCTCTCCCACCAGCGCAGCGAGCGGGAGCAGGAGAAAGCCGGGATCCGCCCGGGGGAGCTCGACGACGTGGGGCGCGCGGTCCTGAGCCTGCTGCGCGACCGCGGGCCCCAGAAGCCCGCGCTTCTGCGCCGGCTCTTGCCCAAGGGCACGGTCCGCAGCCTCGGGTCCGCCGGCAAGAAGGTGGGGATCTCCTCCACCCTGCCGCCGGCGCTCCGGCGGCTCGAGTTCTCCGGCGAGATCGAGCGCGTGCTCGAGAACAGGCGGCTCGACAGCGAGCGGTATCTCTGGGGGATTCCGAAGGAGAATCCCTTCGAGGGCGCCGACGGTCCGACCCGGGACCTGCCGGAAGACCCCCTCGACCTCTTCGCCCGCTGCGCGGAGATCTTCTTTCGCGGCGCCGGAATCGGCACCCGGCGCGACTTCGCCGCCTGGACCGGCATCTCCCAGCGGGACGCCCGGGCGGCGATGGCCCGATGCCCACTGACCGAGCTCGAGGTGGAGGGCCAGCCCCAGACCTTCTACGGGCTGGAGGCCGAGCTGCCGATCCCGGACGAGCGCCTGCGGGCGGCGCGCGAGGCCATCGCCTTTCTGCCCTTCGAGGACAACCTCATCGCCCTCCACGGCGGCTCCGCGCTGCTGGTGGACGAGGCCCACCACGACGTGCCGGTACCGGTCTGGGGCCGGGGCCGGGGGACGACGGTGGGAGACGCGCGTCACATGTCGTTTCGCTCGCTGGTGGCCGGCGGCCGGATCGCCGGCTTCTGGGAGTACGACCCGGAGGAGGAAGACGTGGTCTTCGCCTGCTTCGAGCCGCCGGATCGGGCCACCCGCGAGCGTCTGGAGGAAGAAGCCGCCGCCGTCACGGCCTTTCTACGCGACGATCTCGGCCATGGCCGCAGCTTCTCGCTCGACACCGACGAGGCGCTGGCCGAGCGGGCGGCCGCGATCCGCGCCATGACGGTGAGGGTATGATCTGACCTATGAAGATGCTCACGGCACGTGTCATAGAGGGGCGGTTGGATCTTCCTCCGGAAGCTCTGAGAGAGGGCGAAACGGTCACGGTGCTCATTCCCGAGGACAACGAGAAGGGATTCCACCTATCCGAGGAGGAGCAGAAGGAGCTTCTGGAAGCGATTGCCGAAGTCGAACGTGGTGATGTTGTCGACGGTTGGGCGCTCTTGGACGAGCTCCGGGGCTGAGAGTTGAGGCAACGTCTCGACGTTGCCGCCCGAGCCAGGCGACAAATTGAGCAAGCCTCAGAGTGGTGGTTCGAGAACCGCCCGGCAGCAAGGGGGCTGTTCCGCGAGGAGCTGAAGAGAGGCTTCGAGATCATCACAACCCAACCCGGGATAGGCGCTTCGGCCTTGGATTCGGGATTGACCGGCGTTCGGCGCCTACATCTTTCGCGTATTCGGTATCACCTCTACTATCGCTTCACTGCCGAGGCTGTCGAGGTCTTGGCGCTCTGGCACACGAGCCGTGGTACCGGCCCGTCTCTTTGAGACCCCGGGGGTCCTGAGTTGTTCTCTCCTTGACCCACGCCCTTCGGTCTGATGGGATTTCTCCAACTCTTGTCTCGAGCTCGGCTGAAATTCCTTGGAGGGAGTGATGAAGAACCGCCCGACGCCGGTCCCACTTTCGACTCCGATCCTTGCCAAATGGCAGACGCTGGTCTTGGCGCTGCTCACTACCCTTGTGCCAGGCGCTCCGGCGGCCCGGGCCCAAACCTCCACCCTCTCCTGCGATGCGGAGCGCTTGGCGCCCCTGGTTCCCATGGACCCCGCCGCCTGCGTGGAGATGGGGAAGAAGATCCGCCACCCCAGCGCCCTGCCCTTGGAGGAGTACGAAGCGTTGCTGGGCGACTTCCTGCGCGCCTACTGCCACCGCAACGCGGACGCCGGGTGGGTGTCCGACAAGCGGCTCCGGGCCACCGGCCCCTACACCGTGACCTTCCAGGACGGCCGCTGGGTGGGCGAGGGGCACGGACTCCACAGCCCCGTGGTGATCTGGTACTCGGAGGAGATGATCGACTGGCTGCACGAGAACCGGCCGTCGGACGAGAGCGCGGCGCCGGCGGAGGTGGCGCCGATCCCGGACGGCGCGGTGATGATCAAGGAGATGTATCCCTACCCGGCGGCGGCCTGCGCGGACGTCGAGCCCCTCACCCGGTTGCTGCCCACCAGCGGTGCCGCGGTCATGGTGCGCGACCGCGAAGCGTCCTTCGACGGCTGGTTCTGGGGCTGGTTCGGATGGAGCGGATGGGATCCCGACTATCCTCCCGGTGCCACCAACCGGTATCCCTACATGGGCTTCGGGCAGTACTGCGTCAACTGCCACGCCTCGGCCGAGGACAACCTCACCTTCGCCAGCCTGAAGAACATCGCGAACGAGCCGGGCGAGCCCCTGGTCTTTCTGAGCCAGCACTTCTTCGACGCCGAGGTCGAGCCGAGCCACCACCGCCTGGTGACGCTCCCCGGAGACGACGCGCCGCGGCTGGGCCAACCCCTCTACGCCTACGATCCGGCGTTCACCAAGACCCTGCCGGCGACCCCCCTGCCCCGGCCCACCTGGCAAGAGGTCGCCGGGGACTCGGAATCGGACCCAGACGGCTACCCCGACAGCGACGCCTGGCTCAGGATGCCGTCGCAGACCTTCGACAACGTGTGGGTCGAGGCCGGGGGACCGACGGTGCGCAGCGAGCTGGTGACATCGTCGCAGTGCATCGGTTGCCACGACGCCGGCGGCACTGGGCTGCAATTCGACATGACCACGCCCAACCCCCACGCCACCTCCGACTCCGAGGCCTTTCTGCTCAACCTGTCGCCCTACGCCACCTGGCGCACCTCACCGATGGGTCTGGGGGGCCGCGATCCCATCTTCTACGCCCAGCTCGCCAGCGAGACCGAGACTTTCCATCGGGACATCTCGGAGACCGTCCAGGACACCTGTCTCGGCTGCCACGGGATCCTGGGACAGCGGCAATTCGCCATCGACGGCGGGCTCGACGGAGACGGCGGTGGAGACCACGGTGGAGGCGAGGACGCCGACTGCGAGCCCTTCCTGCGCGAGTACGCCGACGCCACTCCCTACCCGGACGGCAACCCGCTGGCGCATCTCGCCGACTACGGCGCGCTGGCGCGGGACGGCATCTCGTGCACCGCCTGCCACCACATGCGGGTGGGCGAAGGCGGGGGTCCGGCGCTCGACGAGCCCCAGAACCGCTGCGTCAAGCAGCGCCAGGACTTCCTGAACCCGCACAACAAGCGGTTCGCCCGTACCTTCACCGGCAGCTTCCTGCTCGGGGACCCGGGCGAGCTCTACGGTCCCTTCGAAGAGCCGAAGACCCAGCCGATGGACCACAGTCTGGGCATCCAGCCGGTTCACAACCCGTCGATCCGCAGCTCCGAGCTGTGCGGAAGCTGCCATACGGTGCATCTGCCGGTGATGGCGAAGGGCAATCCGAAGCCCGTCGCCTACACCTACGAGCAAACCACCTACCCGGAGTGGGCCTTCAGTGCCTACCGCACGGGGGAGACGCCCCAGGGATCGCTGCCCGAGGGAGCGGGCGAGCTAGCGGAGTCGTGCCAGAGCTGCCACATGCCGAGCCGGGATACGGACGGCAAGCCCTACCGCAGCAAGATCGCGGGCATCCAGGAGCGCACCAACTACCCGCAGGTCGAGTACGGTCTGGGTGCGGAGGAGATCGATCTGGAGGTGCGCGGCAACGAGAAGGACGGCGGCTTCGCCCGCCACACCCTGGTCGGCCTCAACGTCTTCTTCGTCAAGATGGCCCAGCAGTTCCCGGACGTGCTGGGGATCCGTACCCAGGACCCGATGCTGGTCTCCAAGGGTCTGGACCCCTTGCTCTTCACCGAGCAGGCGATGCTCGACCAGGCGGCCCGGGACACCGCGACGGTGAAAGTCGCGGAGGTCAGGACCGACGGGGGAACCCTCACCGCGAAGGTCCACGTCGAGAGCCGGGTCGGGCACAAATTCCCCTCCGGGGTCGGCTTTCGGCGGGCGTTTCTCGAGGTCTCGGTGCTCGATGAGAGCGGCGACGTGCTGTGGGCCTCGGGGCGCACGGACTCGTCGGGCGTGATCGTCGACGCCGACGGCGAGCCCATCGCCGGCGAGCTGTGGTGGAACGACGACTGCTCGCAGCGTCTCGGCCCCGGCGAGTATCCGCACCAGCCGCACTACACGGAGATCGACCGCCAGGATCAGGCGCAGATCTACCAGGAGCTGGTCACCGCACCTCCTCCCGGCGTCCGCAACCCGGAGTGCGGCGTGGAGGTCGAGCCGCGAGGGCCGTTCACCACCAGCTTCCTCTCCATCTGCGGGCATGTGAAGGACAACCGGATCCTGCCCCACGGCTTCTTGCCGCTGGAACAACGGATCGCCATCGCCGACGCGCTGGGAGCTGGCGAGGACCTGGCAAAGGACGCCGGACCCAAGGCCGTGGGGAACGATCCCGACTACGTCCGCGGGGGAGGCGACTCATTGCTCTACCGGGTGGCTCTGACCGAGCTGAGCGGTAGCCCATCGTCGGTGAAGGCGGTGCTCTACTATCAGGCCATCCCGCCGTTCTATCTCCAGGACCGTTTCTGCACCTCGAAGAGCCAGGACACCCAGCGGCTCTACTTCCTGAGCGGCCACCTCAATCTCCAGGAAACCCAGGCCCAGGACTGGAAGCTGATGGTGGTGAGCGACGAGCGAAAGGTCGGACGGTGAGCGGCCTCGTCGGGCTTTCACCGGGTAGGGATGACGATCTAGCGAACGCTCTTCGCCCGCGCAAGAGAGCGAACCGCGTGCTACCATCCAAAATGGTCAAGAATCGATCTGCATCGAGCCCGAACGAGCCCGAAGGGGAGTCCGGCGATGAACATCAACGATCTGCTCAAGGTCGCCGTCGAGCGCAAGGCGTCCGATCTCCACCTCAAGGTGGGGAGCCAGCCGGTGATCCGGGTGGACGGCCAGCTCCAACCCCTCAACGACTTGAAGCGCCTCATGCAGGAGGACACCATCGCCATGGCGTTCTCGATCATGAATGCGCGGCAGAAACAGCGCTTCAAGGAGGACATGGAGCTCGACATCGCCTACTCGGTGCCGGGGCTCGGGCGCTTCCGTTGCAACATCTTCCAGCAGCGTGGCACCGTCGCCCTGGTGCTGCGCGTCATCCCGGCGCGCATCCAGAGCATCCGCGAGCTGATGCTGCCGCCGGTGCTGGAGAAGATCGCCGATGAGAGCCGTGGGCTGGTGCTCTGTACCGGAACCACCGGCTCCGGCAAGTCGACCACCCTGGCGGGGATGGTCGATCACATCAACGGCCGTCGCACCGAGCACATCATCACCATCGAGGATCCCATCGAGTTCCTCCATCGGGACAAGAAGTCGATCGTCAACCAGCGCGAGATCGACGTCGACACCCGGGCCTTCGCCGGCGCTCTGCGCTCGGCGTTGCGTCAGGATCCGGACGTCATCCTGGTCGGTGAGATGCGCGACTTCGAGACCATCGAGACGGCGTTGCTCGCCGCCGAGACCGGCCACTTGGTGTTCTCCACCCTCCATACCCTGGATGCCACCGAGACCATCAACCGCATCATCTCCGTCTTCCCACCCCACCACCAGAAGCAGATCCGTATCCAGCTCAGCCAGGTCCTCAAGGCGGTGATGTCGATGCGTCTGGTGCCGCGGGCGGACGGCGTGGGCCGGGTGCCGGCGGTGGAGGTGATGATCTCGACGCCCTACATCCGCGACTGCATCGAGAACAAGGAGAAGACCAAGTTCATCCGCGAGCAGATCGCGATCGGCACCAGCCAGTACGGCATGCAGACCTTCGACCAGTCGCTCTATCAGCTCTACAAGAACGGTCTGATCACCCTCGACGACGCCATGCGGCGGGCCTCGAATCCGGACGAGTTCCGGCTCAAGATCCAGGGCGTCCAGTTCACCGCCGACGTCGCCCGCGAGCAGATGGAGGAGTCGCTCCAGAGCGCGGGCGAGGAGGATCTGCTGGCCGACGAGTTCGAGGACGAAATGGAGGGCGGCTTCGGAGACGAGCTCGGGGGCCTGACCAAGCTCGAGGACGAGTTCGAGATCGAGCGCAGCTAGCCCCGCCCAGCCCCCCAACGAGCCCTACGAGCCCAGCACGAGTGCCCGACAAGCCCTCCGCGTACGACAAGGCACTGGACCTGCTGGCCCGGCGCTCCCACTTTCGCCGCGAGCTGGGCGCCAAGCTCGCCGCCCGCGGCTATCCCGAGAACGAGATCGACGCCGCCCTCGACCGGTTGGCGGAGCGGGGCTTCGTGGACGACCGCGAGACCGCCCGCCAGTGGCTGGAGGCGCGGCTCGCCCGTGGTCCCGAGGGCCGGCGCCGGCTGAGCGCCGAGCTGATCCGCCGCGGTGCCGACAGCGAGGTGATCGACGAGGTGCTCGCCGAGCAGCTTCCCGAGGACGACCGGCCGGCGGCCCGCGAGGCGGCGGAGCGCTGGCTGAGGCGCCGCGCGGGCGAGCCCCGCCCCGACGCCCTGGCCCGCCACCTCGAGCGCAAGGGGTTCGCCCCAGGGACCATCCGGGGGCTGTTGGAGGAGCTGGGGCTGTGGGGAGACTAGGAAGCACCGATGGAGACACAAGCGCCGCTGTAAGTGATCTTGCAGGTGATGGTACTGCCGGTGCCCGAGTCCATGCATACCCCTGAGCCGGTAGAGAGCTGGCCGCCGGTACAAGCACAGAGCCTGGAGCCAGCCTTCAGAGAGCACTCGACATCCGCAAGTCTGCGAGCCCTCGAACGCGCCACGGCATCGTTGCAAGCCTCCTGCGAGAGCTCTTCGAGCTCCTCCTGAGTCAAGGCTCCGCAAGAGCTCTCCGAAACGGCGGAGCCGAAAGATTCACCATGACAGCTTCCGGAGCAAAAAACGGCAAGTGGCTCCGCCACTTCAATTGCCAGGGTACTGGCGGTAAGCGTGACAAAGCCCAGGAGAGCAAGACCGAGTCCAACCGAGAGGAAGTGCTTGTACATGGGGCGACCCCCTGTTGAGTTTTTTGATATTAGGGATATCTACTATTTTGAGTGTGACAGAGGAACCCAAAGGGACACCGAGAGCGCGGGACCCATGCTGTGGAGCCTTCGCGGTTGGGCTATAGTTGTCCTCTTGTAGGTCGCCCACCAACGCCCTCGAACGAGCCCTCGAAGCCTTCCCGACGACAGGCCGCCATCATGAAGAGCACCGACATCCGCCAGAGCTTTCTCGACTTCTTCCGCAACCGCGACCACAAGATCCACCAGAGCGCGCCGCTGGTGCCGCACGGGGATCCCACGCTGCTGTTCACCAACGCCGGGATGGTCCAGTTCAAGGCCTACTTCTTGGGCGCCGAGCGGCCCGACCACCCGCGGGCGGTGACCTCGCAGAAATGCCTACGGGTCTCCGGCAAGCACAACGACCTGGAGAACGTCGGTCCCAGCCCCCGCCATCACACCTTCTTCGAGATGCTGGGCAACTTTTCCTTTGGCGACTACTTCAAGGAAGACGCGATCCGCTACGGCTGGGAGCTGGTGACCGAGGGCTGGGGGATCCCCGCCGAGCGTCTCTTCGCCACCGTCTTCGAGGAGGACGACGAGGCCCACGAGCTGTGGGTGCGGCTCTCCGACCTGCCGCCGGAGCGGGTGCTGCGCTGCGGTGCCGAGGACAACTTCTGGGCCATGGGCGACACCGGCCCCTGCGGTCCCTGCTCCGAGATCTTTGTCGACATGTACCCGGACCGGCCCGCCGTGGATTGGGAAGAGGGCACCGAGAGCGGTCGTTACCTGGAGATCTGGAACCTGGTGTTCATGCAATTCGAGCGACACGACGACGGCGAGATGACCCCCCTGCCCAAGCCCTCGGTCGACACCGGCGCCGGGCTCGAACGGCTGGCGGCGGTGCTCCAGGGGGTGGACTCCAACTACGACACCGATCTGTTCCAGCCCATCCTGGCGGCGGTGGCGGAGCTGTGCGGCACCCCCTACGGCCGGGACCCCGATCGCGACACCTCGATGCGGGTCATCGCCGACCATCTGCGGGCGACGACGTTTCTGCTGGCGGACGGCGTGATCCCGGGCAACGAGGGCCGCGGCTACGTGCTGCGCCGGATCCTGCGGCGGGCGGTGCGCCACGGCATGCGGCTGGGCTTCGAGGAGCCCTTCCTCCATCGGCTGCCGCCGGTGCTCGAGGAGGTCCTGGGCGACGCCTATCCCGAGCTGGGGGCCACCCGCGAGGCGTCCGTCGCCACGATTCGGGCGGAGGAGGAGAAGTTCCTGTCCACCATCGCCACCGGCGCCCGGCAGGTGCAGGAGGAGATCGAGGAGGCCAAGGGCGAGGGCCGCGACCGATTGTCCGGCGAGGCGGTATTCCGGCTCTACGACACCTACGGCCTGCCCCTGGAGGTGATCCGCGAGATCGCCGAGGAGGAGCAACTCGGGCTCGACGAGGCGGGCTTTGAGACGGCGCTGGAGCGGCAGCGCGAGCAGTCCCGCCAGGCCACCGGTGAGGGCCAGAAGCGCATCCAGGTGCTCCAGCAGGCGCTGCGGGATGCGGGGGTGTCCGAGGAGACCCCGTTCGAGGGTTACCGCCAGCTCGAGCTGGACGGTGCCCACGTGCGGAGGCTCGTGCGCCAGGACGGCGAAGGCGGACGGCCCGCCGTCACCGAGCGCCTCGAAGCCGGCCAGGCGGGGGTCGCGATCCTCGACCGGACGGTCTTCTACGCCGAGTCCGGCGGCCAGGTGGGGGATCGCGGCCGCCTGGAGTGGGACGGCCCGGAGCCCGGCTTCGCCCGCGTCGCCGACACCCAGAAAGACGGCGGGGTGATCTTTCACTTCGTCGAGGTGGTCGAAGGCCGGTTGCGTGCCGGGGACGAGGTGCGGCAGCAGGTGGACGCGTCCCTGCGCGGCCCCACCCAGCGCAACCACACGGCCACCCATCTGCTCCACGCCGCCCTGCGCCAGGTGCTCGGCGAGGGCGTACGGCAGGCGGGCTCGCTGGTGGCGCCGGACCGGCTGCGCTTCGACTTCACCTATCCCAAGCCGGTGACCCCGGAGGAGCGGCGGCAGATCGAGGAGCGGGTCAACCGCTGGATCCTGCACGCCCAGGAGACGGAGATCGTCACTGACCGCGACCAGAAGGAGGCGCTGGCCGCCGGCGCCATGGCGCTCTTTGGCGAGAAATACGGCGACCGGGTGCGCACCGTCGAGATCCCCGGCGTCTCGCTCGAGCTGTGCGGTGGCTGCCACGTGCGCAACACGGGGGAGATCGGGCCGTTCCTGATCGTCGGCGAGCGTGGCATCGCCTCCGGCGTGCGGCGCATCGAAGCGCTCACCGGCGAGGGGGCGTTGGAGCACATCCACCGGCGCGACGCCCAGCTCGCGGCGGTGGAAGAAAGCCTCGGGGTCCCCGGCGACCGTCTGGTGGAGAGCCTCGAGGGTCTGCGCGACGAGGTCAAGGACAAGGAGAAGGAGCTGTCGCGGCTGCGCATGAAGATGGTCGCCTCCGCGACCGCGGGTACCGGTGTTGGCGGAGCCGGGAACGGCGACGTGGGACCGGGTGCGGGCGCCGGAGCCCAGGAGGTCGACGGCGTCAAGCTGCTGGTCCAGGAAGTGCCCTGGGCGCCCGCCAACGAGCTGCGCAACATGGCGGACATGCTGCGCGGCAAGCTGGGCTCCGGGCTCGTCGTGGTGGGCAGCCGGGGCGACGGCAAGGTGAGCCTGGTCGCCGCGGCGTCGGACGATCTTCGGGGGAAGGTCCACGCCGGCAAGCTGGTGGGCGAGCTGGCGAAGCGTGTCGGTGGCGGCGGCGGTGGCCGTCCCGACTTCGCCACCGCCGGGGGCCGGGACACCGACAAGCTGCCGGCCGCATTGGAGGCGGTGCCCGAAATCGTGCGCGATCAGCTCGCGGGGTGATATCCTCTCCGAGACGAACCGTCGAAAAAGCTCGAAGAGATCGAGGCTTACCGGGATTCGAGGCGAGATCCAGACGATGTGGGGTTTTGGAATCCGCCCGCGTAGGGCGACGCTTCTGCTGCTGGCCGGCTGGTTGGGAGCCGTCGGCAGCGCAGAGCTGTGCGCCCAGGACGGCGGCCGTGGGACGGGCGGTCTCAAGATCACTACCGGGCCCGACGGCATCCCGGTGATCAGCAACGAGTCCCCCGCCCAGCACGCCCGCCGGGTGTCCCCCCGCCGGGTGGCGGTGCCGGACACCGAGATCGAGCGCATCATCCATCGCCACAGCTCGCTCCAGCGGCTCGATCCGGAGCTGGTGCAGGCGGTGATCCAGACCGAATCCGGCTACAACACGAGAGCGCTGTCCCACAAGGGGGCCATGGGCTTGATGCAGCTCATGCCCGAGACCGCCGCCGAGCTTGAGGTCAGCGATCCCTACGATCCGGACCAGAACGTCCGCGCCGGCACCACTTACCTGGCGCGTTTGCTCCAACGCTTCGGCCGTCTGGAGGTGGCGCTGGCGGCCTACAACGCCGGTCCCACGGTGGTGGCCCGTCACAAAGGGGTGCCGCCCTACGAGGAGACCCGGGCGTACATCCGGCGGGTGGTGCGTCTGTACCGCGGCGACGGGGCGACGGTGGAGCTCGACGCCCCGGCCCGGAAACCGGGGCGCAAGACCTACGCCGTGCGCCGTCCCGGCAAGCGGCTGCTGCTGACCACCGAGGCGCCGAAGCGTTAGGAGCGGGCGAAGCGTGCTGCCCCTCGCGCTCACCGCTTGCGTCGCACGCTTGGCGTCCCCTCCCGTCGCGGGGTATCCTTGGCGCTCCTTCGGGGCTCTTCATGCTCAACGTTCCCAACGTCCTCACCTTCTTCCGTCTGTTGCTGGTGCCTCTTTTGGTGGCGGTGCTGTTGACCCGCTTCGAAGGCTGGGAATGGGTCGGGCTGGGGGTTTTTCTGGTCGCTTCCTTCACCGATTTTCTGGACGGCTTTCTGGCCCGGCGGCGTCAGCAGATCACCACCCTGGGCAAGATCCTCGACCCGGCGGCGGACAAGATCCTCACCTCCTCCGCGTTCATCTCGCTGGTCGAGATCGGCCTCGCCCCGGCCTGGATGGTGGTGATCATCATCGCCCGGGAGTTCGCCGTCAGCACCTTGAGGACCTTTAGCGCAACCCAGAAGCTGGTGATTCCGGCGGGCCTTTCGGGCAAGGTGAAGACCACCGTTCAGATGATCGCCATCTCTCTGCTGATCGTCTACCACCAGCTCGGCGAGCTCCGCCACGTGGCGACCGTCTTTCTGTGGGTGGCCCTGATCGCCAGCGTCTACTCCGGGATCGAGTACTTCATCCGCTACGCACGGATCTACATGGGCCGACCCGGGGGATCCGGGGATTACGAGCTCGCGTCGGAGGCTCCTGAGCCGGTGCCCGGGACGGTCCAGGAGCCGGGCTCCTAGGAAATCCCGGATGGGTGCTCTCCTCGCCAAGATCGCTCTGCTGGCCCGCCGCCGGTACCGCACCGTCTTCCTCGTCTTCGCCCTGCTGACGGCGCTGTCGCTGGTGCGGGTGTGGACCCTCTCCTTCGAGACCGACGTGCTCGCCCTGCTGCCGCAGGAGGAGCCCGTGGTGCAGGAGTTCGTCGACACCATGGCCCGCTTCGGCAACCTCGACTTCCTGCTGATCGCGCTGCGGATCCCCGAGGGCGAGGTGCTGGCGCCTTACCAGACCTTCGCCGACCGGCTGGTCGAGAGGCTGCAAGACCAGCCGGAGGTGGGCCGCGCCGAGTACCGGATCCAGGACGTCGGCAGCCTGTTCGAGACCTTCGCCGGCAAGGCGGTGCTCTTTCTCGGCGAGGAGGATCGGGAGAGCCTCGAAGCCAAGCTCACCGACGAGGCGATCCGGGGCCGGGTGCGCGAGATGCGCCGGTTGCTGGGGACGCCCCAGGGGATGATGCTGCGCGACCTGGTCACGCTCGATCCCTTCGGTCTGGTGGAGGTCTTTCTGGACCAGAGCCAGAGCTCCCGCGGCGAGCTGTCCGTCGACTGGCAGAGCGGCTATTACCTGTCCCGCGACCACAGTCTGCTGCTGATCCTCGCCGAGCCCACCGGGCCGCCGCAGAACGTCCGCTTCGCCAAACGGCTGGAGGAGCTGGTGACCCAGGCCGCGGCGGAGGTGCGCGCCGAGTGGCCGGAGATCGTCGGCATGGAGCCTATGGGCTCCGGAGCCTCCGGGGCCTCCGGGGCCGAAGAGGGCGGAGAGGGCGGAGAGGACGCGGAGGGTGGCGAGAGGGGTGGCGACGGCTATGTGAGCCTGGACGGCGGGGACGAAGCCGACGGCGACCACGTGCGCACCCAGGTCACCGAGGAGAGCGCGCCGCCACCGCCCGAGGTGGCGATGGGTGGCAGCTACCTCACCACGGTGGACGAGGAGCGCTTCATCCGGCGCGACGTCATCATCAACATCCTCACCTCCATCGTGCTGGTCCTCTCGCTCTTCCTGCTCGCCTTCCGGCGGCTGGGGCCGTTGCTCTACGCGGCGGTGCCGCTCACCGCGGGGCTGATCCTCACCTTCGGCTTCGCCTCCCTCACGCTCGGCCGGCTTTCCACCGCCACCAGCGGCACCGCAGCCCTGCTCATCGGTCTCGGCATCGACTTCATCATCGTCTCCTACGGGCGTTTCGTCGAGGAGCGCCATCGCGGAGGCGACCTCGATCGGGCGATCGACGAGATGGCGCGCCGATCCGGCCCGGCGGTCCTGGTGGGCGCCGTGACCACCGCCGCGACCTTCTACGCCTTTCTGGTCACCGATTTTCGCGGGCTGTGGGAAATGGGCTTTCTCACCGGCACCGGCATCCTGTTCTGCATGGGCTCGGTGCTGCTGCTGCTGCCCGCCTTGCTCGCCTGGAACGAGAGGCGTCACGCCGCCCGCGAGACCGAGCCCAGCTTCTATCTCCACAGCTTTGGCACCAACCGGCTCCTGCGCTTCGTGCTACGCCATTCCCGGGGGGTCCTGGCGGCGGGCGCCGTGATCACGGTAGCGTGCGCGGTGTTCTCGTTTCGGCTCGGCTTCGAGAACGACATGATGAAGATGCGGCCGCAGGGAAATCGGGGCATCGAGGTGGCGCAGGAGATCGCGCAGAAGTTCGGCAGCGGGTTCAACTACATGATGTTGGTGGTGCGGGGAGACTCTTCGGAGGAGGTTCTCGAGCGTACCGACCGCGCCGCCGCGACGGCGCAGCGACTGGTGGACGAGGGAATCCTCTATCGCATCGACTCGGTGGCCACCCTCATCCCGCCACCGGCCCGCCAGGCCCGGGTGCTGGAATGGCTGGACGGAGAGCGGGCGAACGCGCTGAGCATGGACCGGATCGGCGCGACCTTCCGGCAAGAGCTGTCCGAAGAGGGGTTGCGCCGGGAGCCCTTCGAGCGCGGTCTGAAGCTCCTGGGCAAGGCGCTGGCGCCGGACGAGCCCCTCGGTCTGGACGACTACCGCGGCTCGGAGGACACCCAGCGACTGCTCGACCGCTACGTCCAGCAGACCGAGGACGGGAAGTGGGTGAGCCTGGTCTACTTGTTTCCGCCGGAGAACCGCTACCGGCGCGCGCCTCCGGAGGAGGTGCTGGCGCTGGCCGAGGAGCTGGGGCCCGAGGTCTCGCTCACCGGCAACAACCGGATCAATCAGTTCGTGCGGGTGGAGATCAAGCGCGACGCCTGGATCGCCGGCATCCTGGGGTTCGTGCTGGTGGCGATCCTGATCTGGCTCGACTTCGGCCGTCTGCGCGACACCCTCGGCGCCTTGACCCCGCTCACCGTCGGCATCGTCTGGATGCTCGGCATCATGGGGGCGACCGGGGTCGATCTGAATTTCATGAACATCTTTGTCACCACCATGATCATCGGCATCGGCGTCGACTACGGTCTCCACATCCTGCATCGGTACCGGGAGGTCGATACGGCGTCGCCGGAGGAGTTCGAGCGCGGCTTGCTGGAGACCGGCAAGGCGATCCTGATCGCGGCGTTGTCGACCATCTGCGGCTTCGGCTCGATGTCGATCTCTCACTACCCCGGGCTGCGCACCACCGGGTACGTGGCGATCCTGGGGGCGCTGACCACGGCGGTGGTGGCCATCACCCTGCTGCCCGCGTGGTTCGTAGAGCGCCGGAGGTGGAAGGCGCGGCGCCTTGACACCTGAAGCCCGGTCCGGCGAGCGGATCGAAGGGCTGGGGCTTTTCAGCGCTACCGGAGACTTTGCGTCACTGGCGAGATCGGTTTCAAGGGTGAAAGCGACTTCCGGAGCGATGCACGGTCCATTTCAGGCTTGCAAGGGACTTCCCGAGCGAAGGGTGATCCGTTGCAAGGCCGCCAAGGACTTTTCGATCGAAGGGTGGCCGGTTTCAAGCTCTCCAAGGACTTTGCTTCTGCGGGAGAGCCGAGATTTCAGGATTTTCGAGGTCGCCGGGAAGGGGAGGAGGGATTTCTCAGGATTTGCGTCTCAGTCGGCTGCGGGGAGGGAGTTTTTGGAATTTCTTGATCTGTCAGGGGCCGGACGCTTCATCTTTGGGGATTTGCCGCCTTGTACGACCTCTCTGGAGGACACTTGCTAGTCGCTGGTGCTTGCCGTCTCTCCGGGGTTCTCTTGCTGGTCGGTTTGGCGATTCCGGTGTCTCGGCCGGCCGGCCTTTCGTTGCTCCTTCCATACATTACGGGCCAGATCCAGTTGCATTCCCAGCACCAGTAGGGCTTCCTGCAGATGGGCGATGGCGGAGAGCTCCCGGTCCTGAGTCGCGACTTCCTCGTCTTTGAGATCCAGCAACGCCTTCGCCTCGCCCTCGGTCGCTTGCAAGCCCTTCAGGGCTTCTTCGAGGCCTCTGCAGCCCGTCTCGAGCTTCTGGATGCTGTCTTTCCGCCAAGTCCCTTCGAGCTCGGAAGCACCGGGAACCTTGGGCTTGGGGAGCTTCCGACCCGGATCGGCCAGTCGTCGGCAAGCCTTCTGCGCCTGCTTGAGAAGCCTGCCCGGGTTGTGGGCGCGCGCCGTGTCGCCGTCGAGTCCCAAGATCTTGTTGCCGGTCTCCCGCTTGATTGCGATGGCGAGGACTTCCCGGATCTCGATGAGCTGGTCTCGTAGCTTCTGCGAGGCCTCATCGCGTTTCTTTCGGGCGTCGTCTACTCGGGTCGTCGCCACGGAATAGAGGTCCTCCGCGGATTCGAGCTCCTCGGGTGACGCGGCGACGCGCCGCTCGACGACGCGGAGCAGCAGATCGACGCTGCCGGCGAGGTCCTCTCCCTCCTCGGTGTAGGCGGCGAGGTGCTTGACGATCTCCTCGGCCGCGGTGTCGTGGTGTTCCTGGAGACCGGCATGCAGGGCCTGGGCTCGCCGGACCCGATCGGTGACGGTTTTCAGAACCATGGCTCGGTCAGTCTAGCTCAGCTTACGCAAGAGCCTCGGCGATGGCGGCTGACTGACTTGACCGGAGTCCCGGACGATGACGACCCGGAGCCCACTACCGCCGCGTCGGCACCCGCCTCCAGGGCCCAAGCTCGTCAGCCCTGCTTCGCGGCGGCGTCGAGGAAGTCTAGGAAGCGGTCGAGATCGGTCTCCACCCTATTCCAGGCCCTGGGAAGCTGCTCCAGCAGCGCTTGGAGTCTGGACCACTGCAACTCGAAGCCATACACGTTTCGGAACAAGTGCCGGAAACGCAGGAACTCGTCGAGGGCCTGTACGGTGCCTTCGCGGAGCACTGGAGGGCGGACGCCGGGTAGCTCGAGCGTCATATTGGTCAGCAGCTCCCGGTGCCAGGCCTGCCCCGATGGCAGGCCGCCGTTGAGCTCGGGGGCGATGGTCTCGAAGATGTGTTCGATCCCGGTGTAGAAGTCGTGCAGGATCGCACCGATCCCGCGCAGCTCGAGGAGGGGTGGCTTCTCGTCCGAGAAGTCCGAAAGGGCTTGTCGAGCCTCGTCGACGATCGTCTCGACCTGGCTTCGCCGGTGACGGATGGCGGCGGCCAGACGAACGAAGCGCTCGCTGGGATCAACCGTTCCGCCGGTCATAGAGGACGATCCCGTCGCGGTCGAGGTCGGCGAGGAAGGCGGGGTCGGCGGATTCGAGCGGCACCAGGTCGACGTGCAGGCCGTCGGCGGCGGCCTCGAGATCCGCACCGGCGCGGAAGAAGCGATCATCCGGGATCCCTTCGGCGGCGAGGTCGATGTCCGAGCCGACGCGAAAATCTCCCCGCGCCAGCGAGCCCACGAGCACCACGCGGCGGACTCCGTAGGCGTCTCGGAGGTGGCGCGCGAGACGGTCGGCGATCTTGCGAGCCTCGCGAGCCGCAGACGCGTCCTCTTCGCGCTGGCGCCGCCAGCGCTCTCGCCAGGCACGCAGATAGGGCTCAAACTCCGACATGGCAAGAAGATAGCACGCTCCAGACAAGGGGAGGCGGAGCCCGCTACCGCCGCTTCGGCTTGTACAGCTCGGTGAGGGTGCCCTCGTAGGCTTCGGCGGCGAAGGCGACGGTTTCGGAGAGCGTGGGGTGGGGGTGGATGGTGAGCCCGAGATCCGCGGCGTCGGCGCCCATCTCCAGCGCCAGGGTGATTTCGGCGATCAGGTCTCCGGCGTGGGGGCCCACCACGCCGCCGCCGATCGCCCGCCCGGTCTCCTCGTCGAACAGGAGCTTGGTCATGCCCTCGTCCCGGCCCTGGCCCAGCGAGCGGCCACTGGCGGCCCACGGGAAGGTGCCCTTGCCGTAGACACGGCCCTCTTTCTTCAGCTCCTCCTCGGTCGGTCCCACCCAGGCCACCTCCGGGTCGGTGTAGGCGACGGAGGGCACGGCGCGGGCGTCGAAGGCGCTGGCTTCGCCCGCCGCCACCTCGGCGGCCACCTTGCCCTCGTGACTCGCCTTGTGAGCGAGCATCGGCGGACGGGCGAGATCGCCGATGGCGAAGATGTGGGGCACGTTGGTGCGCTGCTGGTGATCCACCGGCACGAAGCCGCGGTCGTCGACCTTCAGCCCCGCCGCCTCGGCACCGATGCGGTCGCCGTTCGGGCGCCGGCCGACGCACACCAGCACACGGTCGAAGACCCGGGACTCCGGCGCCTTCTCGCCTTCGAAGAACACTTTCAGCCCCTGCTTCTGGGCCTTGATCTCGGTCACCTTGGTGGACAGCCAGATGTCCGCGTAGCGCGTCTCGATGCGCTTCTGGAGCGGTTTGACCAGGTCGCGGTCGGTGCCCGGCATCAAGGTGTCGGTCAGCTCGACGACGGAGACCTCCGAGCCCAGCGCGTGGTAGACGCCGGCCATCTCGAGACCGATGATGCCGCCGCCCACCACCAGCAGCCGCTTTGGGATCTCCTCCAGCTTCAGCGCGGCGGTGGAGTCCATCAGCCGGGGATCGTCCCAGGGCATGCCAGGCAGCTCGATGACCCGTGAGCCGGCGGCGAGGATCAGGTGATCGAAGCCCACGGTGCGAGTTTCGCCGCCGTCGTCCTCGACTTCGAGCTGCCACGGGGAAACCAGCTTGGCGGTGCCCTGGACCACCTCGATCTTGCGGCGCTTGGAGAGCTGGGTCAGCCCGCCGGTGAGCCTCTTCACCACGCCGTCTTTCCAGGCACGCAGCCTGTCGAGATCGATCTTCGGCTCGCCGAAGGTGATCCCCCGCTCGGCGAATTCCGCCGCCTCGTCGATGACTTTTGCGGCGTGGAGCAGGGCTTTGGAGGGGATGCAACCGACGTTGAGACAGACGCCGCCGAGCGAGGGGTAGCGCTCGACGAGGATCGTCTTCTTGCCGAGGTCGGCGGCACGGAAGGCGGCGGTGTAGCCGCCCGGGCCGGAACCCAGCACCACCACCTCACCGTGGAGGTCGGACTCCGAGGGATCGGGCTTGTCGCCGTTCTCTTCTCCCTGCGCTCCTTGCTCTCCCGGCGCCGTGACCGCTTCGGCCCCGGCCTTCTCGTGCGGCTCGTCGTCCGAGGACGCTTCCCCTTCGGAGCCCTCTTCTTCCTTTACTCGAGCTGTTTCTTGGGCCGCGGCGGCCGGCTCCAGCGTGCAGATCACGGTCCCTTCGGAGACCATGTCGCCGGCCTTGACTCTGAGCTCCTTGATCGCTCCGGCTTCGGGGGCCGGAACGTCCATCGAGGCCTTGTCGCTTTCGAGGGTGATCAGCCCGTCGTCTTTCTCCACCCGGTCCCCGGGAGAGACGAGCACCTCGACGACCTCCACCTCGTCGACGTCCCCGAGGTCGGGTACGCGGATCTCTTGTGCCTCGCTCATGGAAGCCTTCCTTGCCGATGGAGTCTCAGAGCAACAACATCCGCAGGTCGCCCAAGACCTGCGCCAGGTAGGTGGTGAAACGGGCGGCGGTGGCGCCGTCGACCACCCGGTGGTCGTAGGAGAGCGACAGCGGCAGGATGCGCCGCGGGAAGAATTCACCGTCTTGGTGCACCGGCTTCCACTCCATCTTCGAGGCGCCGAGGATCGCCACCTCGGGAGCGTTGACGATGGGGGTGAAGGCGGTGCCGCCGATGCCGCCCAGACTGGTGATGGTGAAGGTGGCGCCCTCGATGTCGTCGCGCTTGAGCTTGCCGTCGCGGGCCTTGCCGGCGAGCTCCACCACCTCGCGGGCGCACTCGAACAAGCCCTTCTTGTCCACGTCGCGGACCACCGGCACCACCAGCCCGTCGTCGGTGTCGACGGCGATGCCCAGGTGGTAGTAGCGCTTGCGGATCAGGTGCTCGCCGTCCGGGGCGAGCGAGGAATTGAAGTCCGGAAACTTCTGCAGCGCCGCCACCGACGCCTTCATCAGAAAGGCGATGGGGGTGAGCTTGAAGCCCTGCTTCTCGGCCTCGGCGCCATGGGTCTTGCGGAATTCCTCCAGCTCGGTGACGTCCGCCTCGTCGAATTGGGTGACGTGGGCGACGTGGAGCCACGAGCGGTGGAGGCTCCGGGCCGAGATCTTGCGGATGCGCGATAGCTCGACGCTCTCCACCTCACCGAACTTGCCGAAGTCGATATCGGGCATCTCGGGGAGCGAGAGGGTTCCCCTGGCCGTGGCTCGGCCGGCGCCCGGGGAGGATCCGTCCGCGGTGCCCAGGCGCTCCTGGACGTACCCGCGGACGTCGTCGCCGGTGATGCGTCCCTTGCGGCCGGAGCCCTCGACCCGCGCCAGGTCGACGCCCAGCTCGCGGGCGAAGCGGCGCACCGAGGGGCTGGCGTGGGCCTCGGAGAAGGATTCCTCGTCGATGTCCTGGTCGAGGGAGCGGGGCTCCGCGGTCTCGGTCTTCTCCTCCTCCTCGTCTTCCGTCGCCGGCTCCGGGGTCATGTCCGGCTTCCTGTCCGGTTCTTCGTCCGGCTCTTCCTCCGGCTGGTCCGTCTCCTCCTCGACCTCGAGAGTCAGGATCACGTCGCCCTCGGCCACCTGGCCGCCGGTCTTCACCTTCAGCTCCTGGACGGTGCCGGTAAAGGGAGAGGGCACGTCCATCGTCGCCTTGTCGCTCTCCAGGGTGATCAGCGAGTCCTCTTTCTGGACCCGGTCGCCCGGCGACACCAGGACCTCGACGATTTCCACCGCGTCGAAGTCGCCGATGTCCGGGACCTGGACCTTCCTCACCTCAGACATATCGCACCTCAGCCATGGGCCACCCCCCATCTCCGTGCTCTGAGCTCTTTGCCGGGCACCGTCACCGCGTCACGTCTCACGGCATCACACCTCACGGCGTCCCACCTCACACCGTCACCGGGTTGGGCTTTTCGGGGTCGATGCCGTGCGTCTCGATCGCCTCGGCTACCTTCTTGGCCGGGATCGTGCCTTCGTCCGCCAGCGCCTTGAGGGCCGCGACGGTGATCCATCGGCGATCGACCTCGAAAAAGTGGCGCAGCGCCTCACGGGTGTCGCTGCGGCCAAAGCCGTCGGTGCCCAGGACCGAGAAGCGCCGGGGCACGAAGGCGCGGATCTGGTCGGCGAACGCCTTGGTGTAGTCGGAGGCGGCGATCACCGGACCTTCGGTGTCCTCCAGCCGCTCCTCCACCCAGCACTTGCGGGGAGTCTGGGCCGGATGCAGCCGGTTCCAACGCTCGACGTCGAGGCCGTCCCGGCGCAGCTCGGTGAAGCTGGTGACGCTCCACACGTCGGCGGCCACGCCATGGTCCTTTTCGAGGATCTGCGCCGCTTCGAGGGCCTCGCGCAGGATCGAGCCGGAGCCCAGGAGCTGTACCCGCGCCTTCTTGCGGCTCTTCGACTTGCGGCACCGGTACAGACCGCGCCGGATGCCCTCTTCGACCCCCTCGGGCATCGCCGGGTGGGTGTAGTTCTCGTTCATCGTGGTGATGTAGTAGAAGACGTCCTCCTCGTCCCGGTACATGCGCTTGAGCCCGTCCTGGACGATCACCGCCAGCTCGAACCCGTAGGTCGGGTCGTAGGCCCGGCAGGTCGGGACGTTGGCGGCGAGCAGGTGGCTGTGGCCGTCCTCGTGCTGGAGCCCCTCGCCGTTGAGGGTGGTCCGGCCCGAGGTGCCGCCGATGAGGAAGCCCCGGGAGCGCATGTCGGCGGCGGCCCAGATCAGATCGCCGATGCGCTGGAAGCCGAACATCGAGTAGAAGATGAAGAACGGGATCATGTACTTCCCGTGGTGGGCGTAGCTGGTACCGGCCGCAGCCCAGGAAGAAAACGCCCCGGCCTCGGTGATCCCCTCCTGCAGGATCTGGCCGTCCTCTTCCTCGCGGTAGTAGGCGAGCTGGCCCATGTCCACCGGGCGGTATTTCTGACCCTCCGGGGCATAGATGCCGAGCTGACGGAACAGACCCTCCATGCCGAAAGTGCGGGCCTCGTCGGCGACGATCGGCACCAGCCGCTCGCCGAGGCTCTCGTCCCGGGTCAGCGTCATCAGCAGACGGACGAAGACCATGGTGGTCGACAGCTCGCGGTCGCCGGAGGACTCCAGGAGCTTTTCGAACGCCTCCAATCCCGGCACCTCCAGCGGCTCCACCTGGATCTTGCGGATGGGCATCGGCCCACCCAGCAGGTTGCGCCGCCGCTTGAGGTACTTGATCGTCTCGGTGCTCTCGTCGGGGCGGAAGAAGACCGCCTTGCGAGCGTCGTCGTCGGAGAGCGGGATGTCGAAACGGTTCTTGAAAGCGACCAGCTCCTCCTCGCCCATCTTCTTCTGCTGGTGGATGATGTTCTGGCCTTCGCCCGCCTCGCCCATGCCGTAGCCCTTGACCGTCTTGGCCAGCACCACCGTCGGCTGCCCCTGGTGATGCACCGCCGTGTGGTACGCGGCGTAGACCTTCTCGGGATCGTGCCCACCCCGGCGGAGCTTCCACACCTGGTCGTCGGTCAGGTGCTCGACCATCTTGCGCAGCTCCGGGGTGTTGAAGAAGTGCTCGCGAACGTAGGCGCCGTCGTGGGTGGCGTAGGCCTGGTAGTCCCCGTCCACCGCCTCCATCATGCGATGCTGCAGGAGACCCTTGTCGTCGCGCTCGAGCAACGGATCCCAATTGGATCCCCAGATCACCTTGAGGACGTTCCAGCCGGCACCGCGGAACAGACCCTCGAGCTCCTGGACGATCTTGCCGTTGCCCCGCACCGGACCATCGAGCCGCTGGAGATTGCAGTTGACCACGAAGATCAGGTTGTCGAGCTTCTCGCGGCCCGCCACCGACAGGGCGCCCACCGCTTCCGGCTCGTCCATCTCGCCGTCGCCGAGGAAGGCCCACACTTTGCGGCCGTCGGTCTCGACCAGGTTGCGCTTCTGGAGGTACTTCATGAACCGCGCCTGGTAGATGGCCATGATGGGGCCGAGCCCCATGGAGACCGTCGGCAGCGACCAGAACCCCGGCATCAGCCAGGGGTGGGGGTACGACGAGAGTCCCGGCGAGTCGACCTCGCGGCGGAAGTTGTCCAGGTCCTGCTCGGTCAGCCGGCCTTCGAGAAAGGCGCGAGCGTAGAAACCCGGAGAGCTGTGCCCTTGGTAGAAGATCAGGTCGCCGAGCTGATGCTCACCGGCGGCGCGGAAGAAGTAGTTGAATCCCACCTCGTAGAGATTCGCCGCCGAGGCGAAGGTACCGATGTGCCCTCCCAGCCCGGCGAAGCGCTTGTTGGCTCGCACCACCATGGCGGCGGCGTTCCAGCGCACCAGGCTCTTGATCCGCCGCTCGACGACTCCGTCCCCCGGACGCTGTTGCTCCTCCTCCGGCGACAGGGTGTTGACGTACGGAGTGGTCAGGTCCGGGGGCAGCTCGGCTCCCCGCCGGTCTGCCTCCTCGAGCAGGGTCTCCATCAGAAACCGGGCGCGGTCCGGGCCGTCGCGCTCCAGCACGCCCTTGAGGGATTCGATCCATTCCCGGGTCTCCTCGGGGTCGATGTCGAAGTATCTGGGATCGTCCGTCATGCAGCTCTTCTCCAAAGGTATGCAAACGATGCAAGCGGCCGTGCTGGTCGTCGGAAGCTACAGGAAGGGGGCGCAGGGTCCACGCCCGTCCAGGTCGCCCGTCCAAGTCGGCATAGTATGACAGACCTTCTGAATCCCTTTGGGCCTGGGGGGCCTCGGCAGGGGATCGCGCCGCATTTGCCACCCCGGCAGCCGGCCGCGATCTCAGCCCATCCAGGTCAGCTCGCCGGCCCAGGAACGAAAGTTGCGCCGTTGAATCTCCCGCTGACGGGTCAGGCGGTAGGGGGTCACCAGGTGGACGGCCCGCAGCACGCTCACCGGGTCCGTCGCCCGGCCGAGCCCCTCCGGCCACATGCCGCCCAGAAACCGTGACCAGAGGCTCTCCATCCGCAGCGTGAGCAGCACCCGCCGCGCCCCCCCGACCGCCAGCGCGCCGAGGAGGGCCCGCTGCTCTCCGGCGAGATAGTCCTGGACCACCTCCCGCAGCACCAGGGCGTCGAAACGCGGCTCGCCGGGCCCTTCGTCGGGCCTTCGGGGCAGCAAGGCGCGAAAGTCCCCGACCACCAGCGCCAGATCCAGCTCTTCCTGACGTTGGGCGCCGAGGGTGCGGGGCTCGAAGCGGGGGACCAGGTCCGCGGCCACCACCCGGGCGCCGCGCGAGGCCAGATCCACAGCCAGCCGCCCGCGGCCGCAGCCGGCGTCGAGGACGCGCAGACCGGGGAGACCCTGTGGCCGGTCCGCCAGCCAGGCGCGCAACACCGCCGCTTCCTGCCGGCGGCCGAGGGCGAGGTTCTCCTCGGGGTAGGTGCCGGGCCGCTCATCCTCGATGCGGTTCCAGAAGTCCCCTCCGGGACCACGGTAGAGAGCGGCCACCCGGCGCGCGGCGTCGTCCATGGGGGCGATCCTACCGGGGTGCGGGTGGGCAAGCTGCAGGAGGGGATGGGGGTGAGGGACTTCCGGCCGACTTCCAGAGCTTCGTTGGGCTCAAGCCGCGAGCTCGGCCAGGGCTTCGGAGACGGCGTCGGGGATCTCCACCTGCGTCTGCTTGGCCAGCAACGCCTCGCGTAGCGCCACGACCGGGCCGATGACGATGGTGGCCGGCGAGGCGATCTCCGCCTCGGCGGCCCGCGGGACCAGATTCCCCAGGGTTCCGGTCACCACGCGAGTCTCGGGCAGGGTTCCCCGCTCCACGATGGCCGCCGGGGTGCTGGGGTCGCGGCCGGCCGCGATCAGCGCCTCGGTGACCTCGGGCAACCGGGCGACCCCCATCAGCACCACCAAGGTGTCGACGCCGGCCAACGCGCGCCAGTCCGGCGCGTTCTCGCCGCGGGCGCGGTGGGCGGTGACCACGGCGAACGACGCGGCGACCCCCCGGTGGGTGATCGGGATGCTCGCGCTGGCAGGCACGCTCACCGCGCTGGTCACGCCGGGAATCACCTCCCACCGCACACCTGCGGCGATACACGCCGCAGCTTCTTCACCACCCCGTCCGAAAACGAACGGATCGCCTCCCTTCAAACGCACGACGATCCGACCCGCCCGGGCGTGCTCGACGAGCAACTCCTGGATGCGCTCCTGGGACACCGCATGATGGCCGCAGCGCTTGCCGACGAAAATGCGCTCGGCCTCCGGAGGAGCTTCCGCTACCAGGTCCGGGTGGACGAGCCGATCGTAGACCACGACCTCGGCTCGCGCCAGGCACTTGAGCCCGCGTACGGTGATCAGCTCGGGATCTCCGGGCCCCGCGCCCACCAGGTAGACGACACCTCCGGGGTGGGAGGGGGCGCGCAGATCGACCAGCCGACCACCGTTGCGGGTCGAGACGCTCACCCGCCGGCCCCCCGCTCGGCGCCGATCTGCACCAATCGCGGACCTTCGGGGCTCTGGACGAAGTGGATCCCGCACTCCTTGCGCTCGTCCGATTCCCACCACCAGCGGCCGGCTCGGGAGCCCTCCCCGGCCCGCGGGGCGCGGGTGCACGGTGCGCAGCCGATGCTGGTGTACCCCCGGTCGTAGAGCGGGTGGTAAGGGACCTCGTTCTCCTCGATGTACTCCCAGACCTCTTCGTGGGTCCAGTCCGCCAGCGGGCTGACCTTGACGATGCCGCCGTGGGCGTCGTCGCGGTCCACCTTGCGGGTGCCGGCCCGCGAGGGGGTCTGATCCCGCCGCAGCCCGGTCATCCAGGCATCGAGACCGGAGAGGGCCCGGTCGAGGACCTCCACCTTGCGCACCCGGCAGCATTCCTTGCGGCCTTCCGGCGAGCCGTAGAAGAGGTTCGGCCCGGCGCGGCGGACCATCGCCTCCACCTGTGCCGCGTCGGGGGAGTAGATCTCCACCGCGATGCCGTAGCGCTCGCGGACCTGCTCGATCAGCTCGTAGCTCTCCGCGGGGAGCCGGCCGGTGTCGAGGGTGATCACCCGCAGGTCGGAACGGAGACGCCAGGCCATGTCGAGGATGACCATGCCTTCCGCCTGGAAGGCGGTGACCACGGCGGCCCGCGGATGCCAGCGGTCGAGGGTCCAGCGGATGACCTCTTCGGCACTCGCGTGCCCGAGGTCCCTGGGGCGGTTCCAGCCGCCAAGTGGCGGAACCGGAGGCTCGTGCTGCTCTCGCAAGGGTTCGAACGCTTCCATGGATGCTCCCGAAACCAAGAAACCCACCGCCAAAAAGGGAGCGGTGGGTCCGGATGTCGAAAAGGGGCTGGGATCCAACCCCGCCGGCTCCCTGGGGAACCGGTGTCTTCGTCTCTCAGATTGTCGGGCTCTTCGGGGTGGAAAAGCCCGTGACCGACCGCATCTGCCGAGGACGCGGATGCAGCCGGCCACAAAGCTGGCTACATCCGCGTGCTACACGTACAAGGGACGTGGGAGGGGTGGGCCGGAGCGGCCGATGCTGGGAGGGAGCTTCTGGTCCTCATAATGGTGAGTAGTTTGATCAAGATTGTCGTGCTTGTCAACCCCTGGCGTTAGATTTCTGAATCGCGGACCTGGCTGGCGGATGCGCGTCTATCGGATGAACCGTAGGGTCACCGGATAGCGGTAGGTTTCGCCGTCGCCGGCCTTGATGGCGGCGATGAGAGTCAGCACGAGATGGGCGAGCACCAGCCCGAGCAGGAACGGGATGCCGATCAGGATCAGACTGAAGAGCAGCGCGACGATCACGTAGATCGTGACGCTGATCTGGAAGTTCATGGCTTCCTTGCCCTGGTCGTCGACCAGGGGATTGCCTTCCCGCTTGAGGGCCCAGATCACCAGCGGTGCGAAGATGTTGGCGAGCGGGACGAGGTAGCCGGCGAAAGCCGAGAGGTGGCAGACCATCGCCCAGTTGCGCTCCTCGACGCTCGGCCGGTCGTCGTCGACCGTATGGGAGGCAGCTCCGGCGGTGGCGGTGAGAGGCTCGTCGGAGTCGAAGGTCGGGGTGTCGTCGGTCATGGTGTGCTCCTTCCTCCCCACCCTACGCGCCCCGGGGCGCTCGTGTTTCGAGAAGTCCCCCGCACTTGCTTCGCACTCCTGCATGGGGCCTGGGTGTCGACGAAAAAGGGCGGGCCACCACGGCCCGCCCTCGATCGTCAGCTCGATACCGCGGAGCGCTCAGTACCGGTAGTGATCCGGCTTGTAGGGTCCTTCCTGCGGCACGCCGAGGTATTCGGCCTGCTCCTGCGTCAAGCGGGTCAGCTCGACGCCGAGCTGCTCGAGGTGGAGGCGCGCCACCTCCTCGTCGAGATGCTTGGGCAGGACGTAGACTTCCTTGCCGTACCGGTCGTGACGCTGCCACAGCTCGAGCTGGGCCATCACCTGGTTGGTGAACGACGCCGACATCACGAAGCTCGGGTGGCCGGTGGCGCAGCCCAGGTTGAGCAGCCGTCCCTCGGCCAGCACCAGGATCGAGTGACCGTCGGGAAAGAGCCACTCGTCGTACTGGGGCTTGATGTTCTCGGTCTGGACGCCCGGGATCTTCTTGAGCCCGGCCATGTCGATCTCGTTGTCGAAGTGGCCGATGTTGCCGACGATCGCCTTGTCCTTCATCCGCGCCATGTGGTCGGCGGTCACGACGTCGAAGTTGCCGGTGGTGGTGATGAAGATGTCGGCGGTCTCGACCACGCTGTCCAGCCGCTTGACCTCGTAGCCTTCCATCGCCGCCTGCAGCGCGCAGATGGGGTCGATCTCGGTGACGATCACCCGGCAACCCTGGCCGCGGAGGGCCTGGGCGCAGCCCTTGCCCACCTCACCGTAGCCGCAGACGACGGCGACCTTGCCGCCGAGCATCACGTCGGTGGCCCGGTTGAGACCATCGATCAGCGAATGCCGGCAACCGTAGATGTTGTCGAACTTGGACTTGGTCACCGAGTCGTTGACGTTGATGGCGGGGAACAGCAGCGTCCCCTCTTTCATCATGCGGTACAGACGGTTGACGCCGGTGGTGGTCTCCTCGGAGACGCCGCGGATGTTCTCGGTCAAGCGCTGCCAGTGCCGCGGATCCTCGGCGAGCTGCTTGCGCAGGACCTCGAGGATCACTCCCCATTCCTCGGGCTCGTTGTCGGCATCGAAAGCGGGAATTGCTCCGGCCTTCTCGAATTCGACGCCCTTGTGCAGCAGGAGCGTGGCGTCTCCGCCGTCATCGACGATCAAGTCGGGGCCGGAGCCGTCGGGCCATTGGAGCGCCTCGGCGGTGCACCACCAGTACTCCTCCAACGTCTCGCCCTTCCAGGCGAAGACCGGCGTGCCTCTGGGGTCGTCCACGGTGCCGCCGGTCTCGGGGCCGCCCACCGCCACCGCGGCTGCGGCGGAGTCCTGGGTCGAGAAGATGTTGCAGGACACCCAGCGCACGTCGGCACCGAGGTCCGTGAGGGTTTCGATCAGCACGGCGGTCTGGACGGTCATGTGCAGGCTGCCCATTACTTTGGCGCCGGCCAGCGGCTTGCTCTCGCGGTTCTTCTCGCGCAGCGCCATCAGACCCGGCATCTCGCTCTCGGCCAGACGGATCTCCTTGCGGCCGAGCTCGGCCAGGGAGAGGTCCGCCACCTTGTAGGGAACGCGGCCGGCCTCCTCGGCGGCGGCGAAGGGGTGTTGGATCTTGGTCATCACGGTCATGAAGGGACTCCTATGTGTGTCAGGGTCAGGTGGTTGATTTCAGGTGGTTGATTCCAGATCGGTGATTCAAGACGCTCGCGGCTGCCGCTTGACGGCCCGGGCGACGAACAATCCCGGCCCCCTGGCTTCCGGATCCGCCGGCAGCGGGGTGAAGCGAAGAGATTCGAAACCGGCGGCCGTCAGCCAGCGGCCGAGCCGCTCCTCGGAGAAGCCGAGCCACACGTGCCCCATCTCTTGCCGATAGTCCTCGCGGTCGTGGGGAAGCATGTCGAGAACCACGAGCTGGCCGCCGTCCTTGAGGACGCGGGCCGCCTCGGTGATGGCCCGGGTGGGCTCGGGAAGGTGATGAAGCACCAGAGCGATGACCGCCGCGTCCAGCGAGCCGGGCGGCAGCGGCAGGTCCTCCAGACGTCCCGGCACGACCTCGACGTGCTCGAAACGTGCGAGCCGCTCGCGGGCCGCGTCCAGCATCGCGTCCGAGTCGTCCACGGCGTAGACCCGGGCGACGAATGGTGCCAGAGCCTCGGCCATGCGGCCGGTGCCGCAGCCAAGGTCGCCGACCGTCCAGTCCGCCGGCAGGAGGCCCAACAGCGGGCTCAGCTCCGAGCGCTCGCCGAACAGCTCGGGCCGCAGCCGGTCCCACTCGCCGGCGGCGCTGGAGAAGAACTGTTGGGAACGGGATCGACGCTCCGCCAGCACGCTGGCGAGCCGCTGGGCATCCTGCTCCCCGACGGGTGCCGCCGAGATTTCGTCACGGGTCAGATGCCACAGACCGCGGGCGGTCTCGGGCAGCTCGTCGAGGGTGCTGCGGTAGTGACGGCTGGTCCCCTCGCGCCGCGAGGCCACCCAGCCGTCGTCTCCCAGGGTCTTGAGGTGCCGGGAGACGGTGGACTGGGGGAGCTGCAGCACCGCGCACAGCTCCGAGACGGTCAGCTCGTGCTCCTCCAGCGCCAGCAGCAGGCGGGCACGGGTGGGGTCCGCCAGCAGAGACAGGCGGTCGAAGATGGCGGTGTCGGTGGTCATGGGCTCGATCGGAGAAGAGTCTTGGTCCTGTTCGAGGCTCGCCGGAGAGTCAATCCGTCGATCCGGATGTATTGTTTCACGGAGATCGAAGAACGTCAAGCCAGGGGCCCAGGCCGGTTGTAGTTGCCCCCTGACGAGCTTCCGCATACAGTGGTCGGGTCTGCCTACAATCAGAGCATCCGTGACGAGGGAGGGATCGAATCCCGGTCCATCGTTCGGTTGTCGAATCGTGTCAGTTGACGAAGGGAGGCCGTCGTGACGAAACACAAGCTCGTCGCTGTCGGAGGGCTCTTGCTGGCCCTCGCCATGTCTGCATGCCCCGGCGACAACGAGGGCGGTTCAGGCTGCGTATTCCCCGAGGTCCCTGTCGCCTGTGACGCCAAGCACGATATCTACCGGAACGTCGGAGACAAGACCATGACGGTCACCGTGCAGGCTACGGAGCTCTGCGAGGAGGCGAGAGGCTCAGCAATCTACGTGACCAACGACTCCGGAGACGATCGGGCACGGCAGGAGATCCCCGACGACGGAACCCGCCACTTCACGTTCTCGGTGAAGCCGGGTGAATTGATTATCTTCGACTGCTTTGGCAACGAGGGCGACGGCGAGTGTAAGTACTCCTTGTCGGCTCGCTGAGCGAGCAGCTTACTCGCCCCCATACCCAAGCACCCTACCGGCCAAATCTGGGGGACCGTCGGAAGTTGGCATGGGCGCGGTGGTTTTTCCCCCGGGAGGTCGAGACAGTGTCGAGCATCGGGCGACGTGACTTCATGCGGATGGCGCATGCGGATGGCGGGTGCGGTCGCCTTGCAAGCGGCGATACCCGCCTGGAGCTCACCGGAAGGAGACCGAAAGATGTACGGGCTGATCGGAAGAATTACCACGGTTCCCGGGCAACGGGATGCCCTGATCTCCATCCTGCTTGAAGGAGTGGAGAGTATGCCAGGCTGCTTGAGCTACGTGGTCGCACGAGACCCTGTCGATTCCGACGTCGTGTGGATCACCGAGGTCTGGGACAGCCAGGCCAGCCACAAGGCGTCGTTGGAGCTGCCCCGGGTCCAGCAGGCCATCGCCCGAGGAAAGCCTCTGATCGCCGGATTCGAGGAGCCGCAGGTTACCGAGCCTGTCGGCGGCCATGGGCTGGCGCGGTGAGCTCGACGATCTTCAACCCGGCAGTCAGGTCATTGGGCTTCCTTACTGGCCTTCGCCTCCCAGATACTCCAGCACCACCGACGCCATCGCCCGAATCCCCACCGGCACCGCGTCGTCCGAGGCTCGGAAGGTGGGAGTGTGCAAGCCCCCCGACTCGGTGCCGGGCTCGACCACGCCCAGACGGAAGTAGAAGCCCGGGATCTCGTTGGCGAAATACGCGAAATCCTCCCCCGCCATGGTGGGCTCGACCTCGATCACGTGGTCGGCGCCCACCGCGTGCTCCATCCCCGGGCGCACGCGACGCGCCAGATCCGGGTCGTTGATCGTCGCCGGGGCGTTGGAACGGTACTCCATCTCGTAGGAGCCGCCCGCGGCACGGGTGACGCCGTCGAGGATCTCCCGCATGCGGCGCTCCACCTCGGCCCGGATGTCCGAGTGGAACGTGCGCACCGTGCCCTCCAGGTGCACCGAGCCGGGGATGATGTTGAAGCGCTCGCCGCCGCGCACGATTCCCACCGTCACCACGCTGGGCTCCAGCGCCGGGAGGTTGCGCGAGCGGATGGTCTGGAGCGCCATCACCGCCTGCGACGCCATCACCACCGGGTCCACCGACAGGTGCGGATAGGCGCCGTGGCTCTGCTTCCCGTGGAGCTCGATCAGGAAGTGGTCCACTGCCGCCATCGCCGGTCCTTCCTGGTAGCCGAGCTGACCGACCTCGAGATCCGGGAAGCTGTGCAGACCGAAGATCGCCTCCGGCTGGGGATCCCCGGAGAGCACGCCTTCTTTGATCATCAGCTTGGCGCCGCCCTCCTCGCCCGGCGGCGGGCCTTCCTCCGCCGGCTGGAAGACAAACTTGACCGTCCCCGGCAGGTCGTCGCGCATCTCGGCCAGCACCGAAGCGACGCCCATGGCTACCGAGGTGTGGATATCGTGCCCACAGGCGTGGCCCACCCCCACCTCCTTGCCCAGGTACTCGGTGCGGACGGTGGACTTGAACGGCAGGTCGGTCTGCTCGGTCACCGGCAGCGCGTCCATGTCGGCGCGCACCGCCACCACCGGCCCGGGCTGGCCGCCACGGAGGATCCCCACCACGCCGGTGTGGGCGACCCCGGTCTGCACCTCCAGCCCCAGCGACCGCAGGTGCTCGGCCACCCGGCGGGCGGTCTCCGCCTCGCGGTTGCCGAGCTCCGGATTGCGGTGGATCTCGTGGCGGATCTCGACGATCTGCGGCGTCACCCGCTCGATGGCCTGCTGGAGCTCGGAGCCCGGTGGCGCTCCTTCCGTGCCCGCCAGGGCGGCGCCGGGCGATGCGAGCCCGAGCACCCCGAGCAGGGATCCTAGGGACAACGCTAGAAGCAGCACGCACGATCTGAGGGAAGCATGGGATCTGGGCATCTGGTCCTCCTCGGTCACCGCATCCACGGCAACGCGTCCATGGTAAAAAGGGGCTCCGAAGGACGCCGAGCTTATCGCGCGGTCGGGGTGACCGGCGTTTTCCCCCCAGAGCTTTCCGACGGTACGGCGGGTGACGGAGCCCGCAAAGGGCGAGAGACGCCCGCAAGGAGGTAGGCAGGTGGATATTCAAGGAAGCAAGGTCCTCGTCCTGGGCGGCCCCGGGCTGGTGGGGATGGCGGTGTGCAGGGGGCTCTTGTCCAAGAAACCGCGGGAGATCCAGATCCACAGCTTGCACGAGGAGGAGTCCATCCACGCCCGCGACATGCTGGCGGAAGAAGCCGGCAAGATCCAGCTCTCGATCTCCTGGGGCGATCTCTTCGGCATGCTCGATGAGCAAACGCCGCTGGAGAGGATCCGCGCCCAGGTGGAAGGGCTCTCCGACGACGACCTTCCTCTGTTCCGGTTGTACGATCTTCTCACCGGCTCCAAGCCCGACATTGTCATCGACTGCGTCAACACCGCCACCGGCATCGCCTACCGCGACATGTTCCGGACCGCCGAGGCGGTGCTCGCGGACCTGGACGCACGCGATCCGGACGACCCGACCGCCGACCGCCTGCGGGTCGAGCATCTGCTCGAGTCCCTCTACATGCCGCGGATGATCCGCCACATCCAGGTGATGTACCGCGGCATGGTCGACGCCGGGACCCGCGCCTACGTCAAGGTGGGCACCAGCGGCACCGGCGGCATGGGGCTCAACATCCCCTACACCCACTCGGAGGAGAAGCCCAGCCGGGTGCTGCTGTCCAAGAGCGCGATCGCCGGCGCCCACTCGATGCTGCTGTTTCTGATGGCGCGCACGCCGGGCGCACCGATCACCAAGGAGATCAAGCCGGCGGCGGCCATCGCCTGGAAGAAGATCGGCTATGGGCCGATCCGCCGCCGCGGCAAGGCGGTCCACCGGGTGAAGGCCACGCCCCGGCCGCTGGGCGAGACCTTCTCGTCCACCGACCAGGCGGCCGCGGAAGTGCGGGACGAAGTGCTCAACAGCGTCTACATCGACACCGGCGAGAACGGCATCTTCAGCCTCGAGGAGTTCGCGCTCCTGACCACCGCCGAGCAGATGGAGTTCGTCACCCCGGAGGAGATCGCCGACGCGCTGATCTTCGAGATCGAGGGCGGCAACACCGGCCACGACATCATCAACGCCCTCGACAACGCGGTGTTGAGCCCCACCTATCGGGCCGGGCTGCTACGCCACTGGGCGCTGGAGCGGATGGTGGAGCTCGAGAACGAGCACAAGACCCACAGCATCGCCTTCGAGATGCTGGGGCCGCCGCGCAACTCGAAGCTGCTGTTCGAGGCCCACCTGCTGCGCCAGGCGTTCGAGACCATGCGCGAGGTACAGGCCGCTGCGCCCGAGGAGGTTCGCGACCGCCTCGACAAGCTGGTGCGCGAGGATCCCGACGAGGCGAACGACATCGTGGCCATCGGCATCCCGATCTTGCTCGATTCCGGCGAAGTGCTGCGCGGCCGGGAGGTCATCGTGCCGCTGGAAGCCCAGGGGCTCGACGTGACCCCGGAGCGTCTGGAGGCGTGGGTGCACGACGGCTGGGTCGATCTGCGGCTCGCCAACTGCCGCAAGTGGATCGAGCGTTTCGACCGGATCCTGACCCAGCTCGACAACATCTCGGAGAACGACACCTCCAGCCGTCACCTGCGCAACCGGCGGTTCTGGCACGACGGAGCGGTGATCCAGCCCGGCAAGATCGTCGGCTGGGTACTCTCGGTCGAGGAGCAGGGGGGGCGGATCAAGCGGTAAATCCCACCTCGATCCCCCCTTTTTCCAAGGGGGGAAGCTCTTTTGACGGCTCATTGAGAAGGGGGGTCGGGGGCGCTCTCCCTTTGGTCAAAGGGGGGGTTGGAGGGGGATTTGAGAGCCGCGCGTGAGCATCTCTACGGTTTCCGGCAGGCCCTCTTGCAAGGATCTCGGCTGCCAGTCCAGGGCTTCCCGGGCGCGGCTGTCGTCGAAGGCCCAGTGGCGGCCGAGGCTGCGGAGCTGGTCGGCGCCGACCCGGGGGACGCTCACCGAAAGGCCCGGCAGACGCCCGAGGCCCCGAGCGATGGCGAAAAGGGCGCGGGCGAGGGGGAGGGGCACATCGATCCGCGGCGGGCGCACGCCGGCCAGGGTGCAGGCTCGGTGGGCCACCTCGCGCAAGGTCGCCGCCTCACCGGCCAGCAGGTAGTCCTCGCCGGGCTCCGCGCGCTCCATCAGCCGCAGGATCCCTACCACCAGGTCGTCCAGATGGATCCACGACAGGCGGCGGTCGCCGCCCACCAGGAACGGCACCTTCTTGCGCACGATCAGCCCCAGCAGCGCGTTGGTGCCGCTGCGCTTGCCGGGGGGTCCGTAGACCAGACTCGGGAAAATGGTGTTGGCTTTCAACCCCTTGTCGACCCACTCCTGCACCGCCCGCTCGGCGTCCGCCTTGGTGGCGCTGTAGAGGCTCGGCGGCTGGTAGAGCGTCGAGGTCTCATCGGCGAGCGAGCCGTCCGGCGGGCTGCCGCCCCAGCGGGCGACCGAGGAGACCGAGAGAAACCTCCCCACGCCCAGCTTGTAGGCCAACGACGCCACGTTGGCGGTGCCCTCGACGTTGATTTGGCGCATGCGCTCCGGCGGACCGTTCATGTCCAGGTCGGCGGCGGCGTGGATCACCCAATCGGCGCCGGACATCCCGGGGCGTAGCGAATACCGGTCGGTGATGTCTCCTTCTGAGGTCACCGCGCCGAGCTCCTCCAGCCTGCGGGCCTTGCCCTCGCGGACACTGGCGGGACGCACCAGCGCCACGACCCGGTGACCGTCGGCCACCAGACGCTCGGCCAGACGGCCGCCGATGTAGCCGGTGGCACCGGTGAGGAAGACTCGGAGTGACATGGTTGCGAACCGGTTTGCGAACCGGTTTTGGTCTCTCGAATAGCTGGCCCGTGACTTGCAGATTCTAGACAGCCTAGGCGGGTGGACGGGAGTTGCCCCCGCCCTCAGAGCACACGCAACGCTCTGCTATCTCCTTCAGCTCCCTCTCCTCCCCCCGCGCCGTCTCCCTCCACGGACGCGGGGCATTTTTGTGTGGGGGCACCACTTTGTGTGGGGGCACCGCGACCGGATCGTGCAGGGCACAGTGCCGGGCGGACACGCCGGTCCGCCCCTACGAGCCCACCAACCCCCGCAACACGTACTGCAGGATCCCCCCGTGGCGGTAGTACTCCACCTCCTGCGGGGTGTCGAGACGGACGCGGGCCTGGAAGGTCTTGGTTTCGCCGGCGCCACCGTCGCCGTCCTCGCTGCGGGCGGTGACTTTGACCTCGCGGCCGTTCTCGAAGCCGCTCTCGATGCCCGCCGCCAGCCCCTCGATGTCGATCACCTCGTGGCCGGTGAGTCCCAGGCTCTCCGCGCTCTGGCCGTCGACGTGCTCCAGCGGCACGACCCCCATGCCGATGAGGTTGCTGCGGTGGATGCGCTCGTAGCTCTCGGCGATCACCGCCCGGATCCCCAGCAGCCGCGAGCCCTTGGCCGCCCAGTCGCGCGAGGAGCCGGTGCCGTACTCCTTGCCGGCGAAGACCACCAGCGGCACGCCCTCGTCGAGGTACCTCATCGCCGCGTCGTAGATGGTCAGCGGCTCGCCGCTCGGCAGATGGAGCGTCCAACCGCCCTCGATCTCCGGCACTAATTGGTTGCGCAGCCGGAGGTTGGCGAAGGTACCGCGCATCATCACCTCGTGGTTGCCTCGCCGCGAGCCGTAGGAGTTGAAGTCCTTGGGTGCCACTCCCTTGTCGATCAGATACTTGCCCGCCGGGCTGTCCGCCTTGATGGCCCCCGCCGGGGAGATGTGGTCGGTGGTGATCGAGTCCCCCAGCAGCGCCAAAACCCGGGCGCTCTGGACGTCCTCCACCGGCGCCGGCTGCGGTCCCATGCCCTGGAAGAACGGCGGCTCCTTGACGTACGTCGAGTCGTCGTCCCAGGCGTAGGTGTCGCCCTCGGGGATCTCCAGCGCGTTCCAGCTCTCATCGCCGGCGAAGACCTCGCCGTACGACTCGTCGAACATCTCGGACTTCAAGGCGCGGCCGATGGTGTCGTGGATCTCCTGCTGGCTGGGCCACAGATCCTTGAGAAACACCGGCTCGCCGTCCTGGTCTTGGCCCAGGGGCTCCTCGTAGAGGTCGATGTCCATGCGCCCGGCGAGAGCGAACGCCACCACCAGCGGCGGCGAGGCCAGGTAGTTGGCGCGCACGTCGGAGCTGATGCGCCCCTCGAAGTTGCGGTTGCCGGAGAGCACCGAGGCGCAGGCCAGCCCCCCCACCCGGATCGCCTCCGAGATGGGCCGCGGCAAGGGACCGCTGTTGCCGATGCAGGTGGTGCAGCCGTAGCCCACCAGGTGGAACTTGAGCGCCTCCAGCGACGGCATGAGCCCGGCCTCCGTGAGGTAGTCGGTGACCACCTTCGAGCCCGGGGCGAGGCTGGTCTTGACCCAGGGCTTGACCTGGAGCCCCTTCTCGACCGCCCTCTGCGCCAGCAGACCGGCGGCGACCATGACCGAGGGATTCGAGGTGTTGGTACAGCTCGTGATGGCGGCGATGACCACCGAGCCGTGACGCAG
>Ga0102952_1000102_pt1 | contig 43713 bp, 43 predicted proteins | sample SalPon2A_C_D1_MG_FD_78506 | JGI IMG/M metagenome (GOLD analysis project Ga0102952, IMG submission 78506) | Soil microbial communities from South San Francisco under conditions of wetland restoration - Salt Pond MetaG R2A_C_D1_MG | ecosystem: Environmental > Terrestrial > Soil > Wetlands | place... | reverse complement strand
CGCGGCGAGGAGGGCATCACCACCTTCAGCCCGGGGATATGGGCATACATGGCCTCCATGCTTACGGAGTGGTGCTCGGGGGCGTGGATGCCGCCGCCACAGGGCGCGCGCAGCACCATGGGGCAGGACAGGCGCCCGCGCGTGCGGGTGCGCAGGCGCGAGGCATGGCTCACCAGTTGGTCTACCGCGGGGTACATGAAACCGCTGAACTGGACTTCACCCACCGGCTTCAGGCCCTGGGAAGCGGCGCCGACGCACAGCCCCGCAATCATGGCTTCTGCCAGCGGGGTATCGAAGACACGCTCCTCACCGAAGCGTTTCTGCAGGCCGTCGGTAGCGAGGAACACGCCACCGTTGGCGCCGACGTCTTCGCCGAATACCACGACGGAATCGTCGTTTTCCAGCTCCCAGGCGAGTGCCTGGGTGACGGCTTCGAGCATCGTTATCTTGTTGTCTTTCTTAGCCATGGGCGCTGCCCTCCATCCGTTCGGCCTCGGCGCGCTGTTCGCGCAGTTGCTCGGGCAGCTCGGCGTACATGTAGTCGAACATCGCGCCCACGGGCTGGCGCGGGGTGTCGAGGTAGGCTTTCACCGCCGCCTCGATGGCCGTCTTGTTCTCGGCCTCGAGCGCCTTCTGCTTGGCGTCGTCCCAGGCCTTGAGCGACTCGAGGTACTTGCGGGTGCGGGCCAGCGGTTCCAGCTCGCGCGCGGCTTCCACCTCCGCGTCGGGCCGGTAACGGCGCGCATCGTCGGCCGTGGTGTGGTCGGACAGCCGGTAGGTGAGGGCTTCGATCAGGGTCGGTCCCTTGCCTTCGCGGGCGCGCTTGAGCGCGTCTTCGGTGACCTTGCGCACGGCCACGATGTCGTTGCCGTCGACCTGCACACCGGTGATGCCGGCGGCGATGGCCTTCTGGGCGAGTGTCTCGGCCTTCGTCTGCTTGGACAGCGGCACCGAGATGGCCCACTTGTTGTTGACCGAGACGAACACGATCGGAAGCTGGAGGGCGCCGGCCGCATTCAGCGCCTCATAGAATGCGCCTTCGGACGTGCCGCCGTCGCCCAGCATGGCGACCGCAGCGCGCTTTTCCTTGCGGGTCTTGAACGCCAGTGCCGCGCCGGCGCCATACAGGGTCTGGGTGGCGATCGGCACGCACCAGGAGAAATCGTGGCGGGGTCCGGAAAAGTCATTGCCCCGCTCGTCGCCGCCCCAGTAGAGCAGGACTTCCTCCGGCTTTACTCCGCGCCAGAACTGGGCGCCGTACTCGCGGTAGGACGGGCAGAGCACGTCGTCCTCGTGCATGGCGGCTCCGACGCCCACGTGCGCGGCCTCATGGCCGAGACAGGACGCGTAGGTACCCAATTTGCCGGTACGCTGCAGAGCGATGGCGCGGGTATCGAAGGTACGCGTCAGGGCCATGGCCCGGTACATCTTCACCATTTCCTCGGGATCGCGGGCGAAAGCCGGAAGCTGTTTGCTGCAAGGCTTGCCCTCCGCGTCGAGCAATTGCTCGTATTTGATTTCAAACCGTGCCTGGGTTTTCACGGCACCTCCAAAAAGTGACAATAAATGCGGCCAGGGGTCTGTTTGGTTCAGGGGTTCGTGGCGAGCGTAGTGGGAGGACGAGCAGACATATTCCCGTTTTTGAGGCGCATAGTGATTCTACGCAACGAAAAACCGGGGATATGTCTGCCGTTCTCCTGCTCGCGCAGTAGAAACATCCTAAACCCCACAGGCTCCCATAGCCGAACGCGTAATTATACCGGAGGGTATCGCCCACGGGCTTTGCATTGCCGTCTCGTGCTATCTTTCGCCAGTCGTTGCTTATTGCAGCAGGAGCAGAGCCCATGAACCGCAGGGAGTTGGACCAGGGCCTGGAGCTGGATCTCGGGGGCAAGCTGACTTACGGCGCCTACCTGCAACTGGATGCGTTGCTGGGAGCCCAGAAGCCGCTTTCGGATCCGCCGCATCATGATGAGTATCTTTTTATAATTCAGCATCAAGTTGCTGAATTATGGATGAAATTGATTATCCACGAGCTGCAACAGGCCTGCCGTTACGTGGCCGGTGACGACTTGCGCCATGCCTTCAAGGGATTGGCGCGGGTCAAGCAGATCCAGGAGCAGATGATCAACCAGTGGTCGGTGCTGGAAACCCTCACGCCCTACGAGTATTCCCAGTTCCGGCCGGTGCTGGACAGCGCCTCGGGATTCCAGTCCTACCAATACCGGGCGCTCGAGTTTCTGCTCAACAACAAGGACGAGGCACTGTTGAAGGTGCATCGTCATGATCCGGCCGTGCATGCCTGGCTGGAGGGGATACTGCGCGCGCCCTCGATCTACGATGAATTCCTGCGTTACCTGGCGCGACACGGCTTCGATGTCCCCGAATCATGCCTGGAACGCGATTTCGCACAGCCTTACGAGCCACACGCCGGTGTCACGGCGGTTCTGCGCACCGTCTACGAACAGGCCGGACGCTATTTCGACGAGTACGAGATGTGCGAGAAGCTCGTGGACGTGGAAGTCAACCTGCAGCGCTGGCGCTTCCGCCACCTGCGGGCCGTGGAGCGGATCATCGGCCACAAGCGGGGCACGGGCGGCTCCTCGGGCGTGGACTTCCTGCGCCGGGCGCTGGATCTGCGCAGTTTCCCGGAACTGATCGACGTCAGGACCGAAATCGGAACCTGATGTCCGGGCTTCTATTCACCCTTCGAGACAAGGAACCGAGCCATGCATACCGCTGAAGACGCTGAAGCCCGCGACCCGGGATTTGCCAACTTCTGGGGCCATCCGCGCCCGCTGTGGATGCTGCTCGGCGTCACCGTCGGCCTCAATTTCGCCTTTTACGGCTTTCGCGCCTACCTGGCGCCCTACATCGAGCATTTCTTCGCCGCCTTGGGTCCGGGTCCGGCCCAGAAGCAGGCCGACCTGCTGAGCAGCGGGTTCCTGGCCCTGATGTATGCCACGCCGATCATCGGCGGCTACGTGGCCGACAAGATCCTCGGTGAGGCGCGGGCGCTGGTCATTTCGCTGTGGCTGACTTCGCTGGGGCTCGCGTTGATGGCGTTGCCGACGTTGATCGGCTTCGAGATCGGCCTGGCCCTGTTCGCGCTCGCGGCCGGGCTGGGTATCCCGCTCACCGTCCTGATCGGACGCACCTACGGGCCCGGGGATGCACGTCGGGAGGGCGGCTATACGCTGTTCTACCTGGCTATCAACCTCGGCGCCTTCATCGCCCCGTTCATCTGTTCGGGCCTGGTCGGGCACTATTTCGGCTACCGATGGGGTTTCATCTCGGCTGCCGCCGGCATGCTCGTGGCAGCCTTGATCTTCCAGCGCTATCATCGCATTCTGCGCCCCGCGTTGCCGCGGGGCGAGCACCTGCGCGGTCCGGTGGCCGCCGTCTGGGTGCTGGTGGCGATCGGCGTGCTGCTCTATCCCACGATGCTGCTCTTGTCTTACCCCGCGGTGCTCAGTTGGTCGATGTACGTCCTGATGGCTCTGCTTGTGCTGTACTTCGTCGTGAGTTGCCTGCGCCGTCGCGACCCGGTCCAGACCCAGCGCTACATTGCACTGCTGCTGCTGTTCGTGGCCCTGGTCGTGTTCTGGGCCTTCAGCCTGCAGGGAGTGACCTCGCTCAATTTCCTGGCCCGCGATCATGTCAGCGTGCCGTTCGACTACACGCTGTTCCAGTCGGCCAACCCGCTGTTCATCCTGATCTTCGCGCCCCTCATGGCCTGGCTCTGGCCATGGCTCGACCGCAAGGGGCACGATCCCTCGACGCCGCGCAAATTCGGTATCGGACTGCTGCTGGTGGCGCTGGGCTACGGGGTGCTGGTGCTGGCCATTCACTACCTGCAGGGACCGCAGGGCCACATCACCTGGTGGCCCTTGGCGCTGTGCTACCTCCTTGCCACCCTGGGCGAGCTCGCGTTGTCGCCGATCGGCTATTCGCTGGTCGGGCAGCTGGCGGCGCCGGAGGAGTCTTCGCTGGCGATGGGCGGCTGGTTCTTCGGCGTGGCGCTCGCCTACCAGCTTGCCGGTTGGATCGCGGCCCAGACCACCCCCGGCAGCGGCGCGAGTGCATTGCCCACGATCGGCGGCTACGCCCACGTCTACGACCTGCTGTTCTGGTGGGGGCTGGCCGTGGCCGCAGTGTTCCTCATCGCGGCGCCGTGGATCAGGCGCCTGATGCACGGCGTACGTTAACGCCGCCTGAGGCCGCCGCAGCAGCCAGGCTGCATTGCCATCGCCCGACGGTCGGGCGCCTGCCCGGGCCGGGGTGGCGGTATACTGGACATAAACGTCGGCGCGCCTGAAAAACGGCGCGCCGTCGAGCATTTTCGGCACTATTAACAGGAGGAATGCAGCATGAGTGCACAGCCCAATCCCGGCATGGAGGTGACGACCTTCGAGAACCCCATGGGGGTGGACGGTTTCGAATTCGTGGAATTCGCCGCGCCGGATCCCGAGCTGCTCCATGATCTTTTTCCCCGCCTCGGTTTCACGCCCGTGGCGAAGCACACGTCGAAGAAGATCACCCTGTACCGCCAGGGCGAGTGCACCTTCCTGGTCAACGAAGAGCCGGATTCCTTCGCCGCTGATTTCGCGGAGAAGCACGGGCCCTGTGCCTGCGGCTTCGCCATCCGCTTCACGCAGCCGGCCGGCGAAGTGCGCGAGAAGGCCCTCGCCAGGGGCGCCGAGGCCGTGACCGAAAAAGAGGACACCAAGGCGGTGGACGTGCCGGTGATCCAGGGCATCGGCGGCAGCATGCTTTACCTGGTCGATCAGTACGGCGACCGGGGCGAAGTGTACGACGCCGAGTACGAATGGCTCCCGGGCGCCGAGCGGCATCCGAAGGGCTTTGGCCTCACCTTCATCGACCACCTTACGCACAACCTGTATTTCGGCAACATGGAGAAGTTCGCGGATTTCTACGAAAAGCTGTTCAACTTCCGCGAGATCCGCTACTTCGACATCAAGGGCGCCAAGACGGGCCTGGTCTCCAAGGCCATGACCGCCCCGGACGGCATCGTGCGCATCCCGCTCAACGAGTCCTCCGACGAGAAAAGCCAGATCAACGAGTACCTCAATGAGTACCAGGGCGAAGGCATCCAGCACATCGCGATGTTCACGGACAACATCTATGAAACTATCGAGGCAATGCGTGCCCAGGGCGTGGAGTTTCTCGATACGCCGGACACCTATTACGAGATCATCGAGGAGCGCGTGCCCAACCACGGAGAGGATCTCGAGCGCATGAAGAAGAACCGGCTGCTGCTCGATGCAGACGACGAGACGAAGCAGAAACTGCTGCTGCAGATCTTCACCCAGAACTGCATCGGTCCGATCTTCTTCGAGATCATCCAGCGCAAGGGTAACGAGGGTTTCGGCAACGGCAACTTCACGGCGCTGTTCGAATCCATCGAGCGCGACCAGATGCGCCGCGGCGTCCTCTGATCAGAAATAATCCATGCACCTCATCCCCTTTCCAGGGGAGGGGGGTTGATAAATGGAGGCGGGTGAAGCGATGTCAAAGCTTGAATACATGAGCGGATTCGGCAACGAGTTCGCGACAGAAGCGTTGCCGGATGCGTTGCCGGTGGGGCAAAACTCGCCGCAAAAGGTGCCCTGCGGCCTTTATGCCGAACAGTTCTCGGGCACGGCCTTTACCGCTCCGCGTCACCTCAATCGCCGCAGCTGGCTGTATCGCATTCGTCCGGCGGCAATGCACCAGCCGTTCGAATTGCTGGCCGAGGGGCATTTCCACAATCGTTTCGACGAGCAACCCCCGACGCCCAACCAGTTGCGTTGGGATCCTTTTCCGATGCCGAAGAAGGCTGCCGATTTCGTCGACGGGTTGTTCACGATTGCCGGCAACGGCGGCGCCGAGGCCCAGGGCGGATGCGGCATCCATATTTATGCGGCCAACCGCCCGATGGAGAAGCGTTTTTTCTACAACGCCGACGGCGAGTTGCTCCTGGTACCCGAGCGGGGACGGCTGCGCCTGGCGACCGAGCTGGGCGTGCTCGAGGTCGCCCCGCTGGAGATCGCGGTGATTCCGCGCGGCCTGCGTTTCCGTGTGGAGCTGCCCGACGGCGAAGCGCGCGGCTATGTGGGCGAGAACTTCGGCACCGCGCTGCGCCTGCCCGAACTCGGCCCCATCGGAGCCAATTCGCTCGCCAACGCGCGGGATTTCCTGCATCCGGTGGCAGCCTACGAGGACGTCGAAGGCGCGTTCGAACTGGTAGCCAAGTTCCAGGGCCGGCTGTGGTCGGCGAAACTGGATCATTCGCCGCTCGACGTCGTTGCCTGGCACGGCAACAACGCGCCGTACAAGTACGACCTGATGCGCTTCAACACCATTGGCTCAATCAGCTACGATCATCCCGACCCGTCCATCTTTACCGTGTTGACTTCGTCCAGCGACACGCCGGGTACCGCCAACCTGGATTTCGTGATTTTCCCGCCGCGCTGGCTGGTGGCCGAGCATACCTTCCGGCCACCGTGGTACCACCGCAATGTCATGAGTGAGTTCATGGGCCTGATCCGCGGCGAATACGACGCCAAGGCCGGCGGCTTTGTGCCGGGGGGCGCCTCGCTGCACAACTGCATGAGCGGTCACGGGCCGGACGTGGCGAGCTACGAGAAGGCGGTTGCGGTCGACACGACTCGACCGCAGCACGTTACCGATACCATGGCCTTCATGTTCGAGACGTGCCGGGTGATCCGGCCCACGCGCCAGGCGCTCGAGGCAAAGGAACTGCAGGCCGATTACCAGGACTGCTGGCAGGGCATCGGGAAGCATTTCGACCCGTCAACGCCGGCTTGAGGGAGCGGACAGCGGGATCGTGAACCGGGTTCCGGAATACGATCCGCGAGGCTTGTTTACACAGAAGGATTGTTTATGAAGTTGGGAAGTTTGAAGGAAGGCGGCCGCGACGGCACGCTGATCGTCGTCAGCCGCGATCTGAGCCGGGCCGTACGCGCCATCGACGTTGCGCCGAGTTTGCGCGAAGCACTGGAGATCTGGGACGAGGCGGCGCCGCAACTGGAAGCGTTGTCGAAAGCGCTCAATGCCGGCAAGGCAAAGGCGGCCTTCGACCTGGATGCTGCGGCACTGGCCGCGCCGCTGCCGCGGACCTGGGAGTTTCTCGACGGTTCCGCCTACCTGCCCCACGTCGAGCGGGTGCGCAAGGCCCGCGGCGCCGAGGTCCCCGATACGTTCTATACGGATCCGCTGATGTATCAGGCGACCAGCGCCGGATTCCTCGGTCCCCGTGATCCGATCGCGGCAGTGAGCGAAGACTACGGTATCGACCTGGAAGCCGAAATCGTGGTGATCACGGGCGAGGTGTCCATGGCCGCCACGCCGAAGCAGGCCGGGAAGGCCATCCGCCTGGTGGGACTGGTCAACGACGTGAGCCTGCGCGGCCTGATTCCCGCCGAACTCAAGAAAGGTTTCGGCTTCCTGCAGTCCAAGCCGCGTTCCGCCCTGTCGCCGGTGTTCGTGACACCGGACGAGTTGGGCGACAAGTGGCAGTCGGGCAAGCTCCACCTGCCCATGCGCACCTGGCTCAACGGCAAGTGGCTGGGCGAGGCCGAGTGTGGCGTGGACATGCAGTTCAGCTTCGATCAGTTGGTCGCGCATGCCGCCAGGACGCGGCCGCTGGTCGCCGGGACGCTCGTGGGTTCGGGCACCATCGCCAACCAGGACACCAGCAAGGGTGCCTCCTGCCTCGCCGAGCAACGCACGGTGGAAACCTTGCGCGACGGCAAGCCGACGACGCCGTTCCTCAAGTTCGGCGACTCCGTGCGTATCGAGATTCTCGACGCCGGGGGCAAGAGCATCTTCGGCTCGATCGAGCAGACCGTGGAGCAATACAAGCCTTGATCGAGCTATATGGGTACTGGCGTTCCTCGGCCGCCTACCGGGTGCGCATCGCGCTCAACCTGAAGGGGCTGGACGCACGGCACCACACGATCAACCTGCGCGACGGGGAGCACCACGACAAAGCCTACCGGCGGATCAATCCTCTCGGCCGGGTGCCGACCCTGGTCGACGACGACGTGTCTTTGACGCAGTCGGTGGCGATCCTCGAGTACCTCGAAGAACGCTACCAGGAAACACCGCTACTGCCGGAGGACACGGCGGAGCGGGCACGGGTGCGGGCGCTGGTACAGCTCGTTGCCAGTGACATGCACCCGGTCAACAACCTTGGCGTGCTGCAGTACCTGGTCAGGGAACTCGGCGCCAGCGACGAGCAGAAGCTTGCCTGGTACCGGCACTGGATCGCAGAGGGTTTCACGGCGCTGGAAACGATGCTGGCTGACGATGCGCGGACCGGGCGATACTGCCACGGCGACACGCCCGGCATGGCCGACCTTTGCCTGGTGCCCCAGGTCTACAACGCGCGCCGCTTCGAGTGCGATCTCTCCGCGTATCCCGCCGTAGTGCGTATCGATGCTGCCTGCGCCGAACTGGATGCCTTCAAGCGTGCAGCTCCCGAGGTCCAGCCCGACGCCCGTCCTTGATCGGCTGGTCGTTGGTCGGGGTGCCTGCCTGCACGCCGGAGCAGTGGAGGTAGCTTCCCAGGGACCTTTCCCAGGCCTTGTCGGGATTGAAATTCGGAACCAGTTCCCGGTGCGGCGCGTTGCCGCCGAAAGCCTGCATGCCGTGCTGAACCATGTAGTGCGGGTAGTAGGCGGGCGGTCCGATCGCGCGGATGCGCGCGCATGTCGTTTTCAATTCATCCGGGTTGTCCATGAGCGCACTGACGGACTTGGAAAGCGCCTGTTTCTCGCGGTCGGAGAAAGTGGCGCCCAGCCGGTACATGTAAACCGACATGACGTCGTGGGATGTTTCGTCCGCGACGCGCTGCTCGTCGAAGCGCGTGTAGACGCCGGCCAGGGCGAAAATGAACGCGGCCTTTCCATAGTCCTTCGCGCGCACGCATTCCGCGATCGCCGGATACAGGTCGGCGGGTGTATACGTGTTCTTGAGCTGGTTGGAAGCTGGGCAGCCGATCGCATGCGTTGATTGCAGGTTGCCCTGCGCCTGGTAATTCGTGATGCGAGTATTTGATGCGGGGGGTGCATTCGGACCGGAGCATGCAGCAATGGTTGCCGTCAGGGAAAGCAGGAACAGCCGACGAATTTTCATTGTGCGACTCCCGATGGCTATCAGGCAAGTGTACTGTCCGGCCCCGGCAGGCCCGTCCACGCCGGCGGCATATCCACTTCCAGGACTTCGAGGTCCGGTGAATATCGATCGAGCTGGAGCCGTGATACCGCGGGAATGATGCAACTGCCTCCGACGCCGAGGCGTGTCCGGGGGAGATCATCCAGTTCGATTTCAAGCGCGCCCTGCAGCACGAACAGGAACGCGAAAGACCCCCGCCTCTGAATCCTCGGTTCGGGGCCCCGCGAATCGGCATCAGCGAGCCGCAGCACATGAACGTCGACCCGCCCGTGCGTTGCTTCCCTCAGTCCCGTATCGCGTGCTTCGAATGCCGAGCCGGACCTGGGCGTCCAGTGTGCGTCCTTTACTCGATGCAGTACGAAGGTCTGGCCGCCGTAGTCGCGTCCCGGACGATGGCAGCCGGTCGGCAACGTCATCTCGTGGTCGATGTAGGTCATGTGAGCGGCGGGGCAGGCCAGCTCGATGACTTCCAGGCCTGCGGAGGCCTCCAGCACGCGGTGGCGAATGTGGGGCGGTTGCAGCACGCAGTCGCCCGCGTGCATCACGAAGGGCTCGCCCTGGTCCTCGTACACCAGCCGCACCCAGCCGCTGCGGCAGTAGATGAACTGGACACGCACGCCATGGTGATGCACGTGATCGGCGACGGGGCCACCGTCGGGAATGCGGATGTGCGAGGCGATCAAGTAGCCGCCCACGCGGCCCGGCACCAGGTCGCGGTAGAGCATGCCGGCTCGTCCGCGTGTCCAGCCCGTATCGTCGAATGCCTGTATGAGGGCTTCCACGCATGGCCCGGGTATCGACAGGGGCGGGTCGGCGGGCGCGAACTCGATGCGGGTTCCGTTGGGCGCCGTCACCGGTGAACGCTCCGTGCGATCTTCGGTCTTCAGCCGCAGCGTGCCCGGGTCCCCGTGGTGCGCGCGATCCAGGTCCAGCCACAGTCCGTGGCCGCTCAGTCGGGCGCAGGCCGGGTCGTCGGCCGGGTAGATGCCGTCGAGTCGAAAGCCGAGTTCGTCGATGAAAAACCGCAGCGTGACGTCGAGGTCGGCACCGGCCGGCAGCACGCATTCGGCCCGATCGATGCGGGGCAGGGTGCCTTCAGTGGGCAAAGAGCCGGTCCAGATCGGCAAAGCCCTTGAATTCGAGTGCGTTGCCGGAGGGGTCGAACAGGAAGAAGGTGCCTTGTTCGCCGGGTTGTCCCCGGAAGCGCACATGCGGCGTGATTTCAAATGCAACGCCCGCGGACTCCAGCCGCCCGGCGAGTTTTTTCCACTCCGCGAGCGTCAGCACCAGGCCGAAATGGGGAATCGGCACGGGATCCCCGTCAACGGGGCTGCGGGGCGGCGACGAGTGCGTCTGCTTGACGAGGTGGCAGACCAGCTGATGGCCGCCGAGGTCGAAGTCGACCCAGGTGTCGGAGCTGCGGCCTTCGCTGCAGCCCAGCAGTTCGCCGTAGAAGTCGCGCGCGGCTTGCAGGTCGCTCACCGGGATCGCGAGGTGGAAGCGGGGCCGGTGTTCGCTGGTTCGATCGTTCATGTCAGCCTTTCTCCCGCAGGATCCGGGCCTTCTGGCGTTCCCAGTCCTGCTTTTTCGCCACCTGGCGCTTGTCGTGCAGCTTACGCCCCTTGGCCAGGCCGAGTTCGAGCTTCGCGTTGCCGCGCTTCCAGTACACGCGCAGCGGCACGAGGGTGTAGCCGCGCCGCTCGACCGCACCGGTCAGGTGAGCGATCTCGCGCGCATGCAGGAGGAGCTTGCGGGTCCGGTCCGGTTCGGTTCGGACATGGCTGGAAGCGCTCGGCAACGGGCTGATGTTGGCCCCGATCAGCCACACTTCGCCGTTGCGCACCAAGCCGTGGGCCTCGGCAATGCTGGCCCGCCCCGCGCGCAGGGATTTTACCTCCCAGCCTTCGAGGGCGAGGCCGGCTTCGAAGCGTTCCTCGACGTCGTAGTCGTGGCGTGCCCGCCGATTTTCGGCTATCGAGCTGGCATTTTTTTTACTCATGCGGGTATTGTAACGACGACGGGTCTTCGCTCTTGCCGCGGCCGGGCCGTGAACATCCCCGTCATGGGCGGCCGGCCCGGTGCGTCGGTGCAGTAAAATAGAGGCTTGGCGCGCCGCGGCGCTTCATCCGTTCGACAGGAATATTGATTTGCGCGAGATTCATCGCTCGGCACTGGTTCCATACGCCGCTGAAGAAATGTTCGGACTGGTCAACGACGTGGAGACCTATCCCGATTTTCTGCCCTGGTGCCGGGACGCCAAGGTCAGGGAGATAGACGATGCCACGGTCGAAGCGGAGCTGGAATTTTCTCGCAGCGGCCTCCATCGGCGATTCACCACCCGCAATCACCTGCAGCCGGGAGAGAGCATCCGGATGGAGCTGCTCCGTGGCCCTTTCCGCGAGCTGAGCGGGCGTTGGCACTTCCAGCCGCTGGGGCTGGGCGGCTCCAAGGTGGTGCTCGACCTGCGTTTCCAGTTTGCCTCGCGCCTGCTGGAAGCGGTCTTCGCGCCCGTTTTCGCCGAGGTCATGAACTCGCTGGTGGACGCGTTCGTGGAGCGTGCCCATTCCCTGCATGGAGCGGACTGAATGCCGGTCGTGGTGGAGATGGTCCCCCTGGCTCCGCAGCTGGCGGGACTGACCGGCGTGCGTCTGCCGAACGGAGCCACGGTCGCAGATGCACTGGCTGCGCTCGACATCCATCCGCCGGAGGCGGTGACTCTAGGCGTGTGGGGCCGTCCCGTCGATAAGACGGAGGTGCTGCGCGACGGTGATCGGATCGAGTTCTATCGGCCGCTGCAGTGCGATCCCAAGTCGGCGCGCCGGGCCCGGGCCGGACGCCGCAGCCGCTGAATCAGGCCGGGCTCAGCTCGGGGCCTTGTCGATGGGCTGCGAGGTGGTGAACCGCGTCACCTTGCCGTTATCGAAAAAGACCGTGAGGCGGTAGAGGTGCGCCGGGCTCCGCGCGCCCGGCTTGTAATAGTAGACATAGCGCCAGATGCCGGTTTCGAAAGGATTGGGCAGGGTCGGCTTGCCGAACAGGTAGCGCACCTGCTTGGTGGTCATGCCGACCTTGAGCTGCTTGAGATCGCTCTGCTTGAGGTAATTGCCTTGTGTCACCGGCGGTACGTAAACGCAGCCGGCGGCGAGGACAAGCGCGCCTGCCAGGGCGGTGGCGGGGAAAAGAAAACGCAATCGCATCAAATGTCGAAACCAGCGAACGGGTGGGTCATAATAACGGGGTTGCCGCATCGAAGCCAATACCCCCCATGTCCGAAGACGAAGATCTGCGCGAGGCCGGGCTCAAGGTTACGGCACCCCGGTTGAAGATTCTGCGGATGCTGGAGTCCAGCCCGCAGCGTCATTTATCGGCCGAGGACGTGTATCGCGCGCTGCTCGAAGGTGGCGAGGAGTTGAACCTGGCCACCGTGTACCGGGTGCTGACCCAGTTCGAGACCGCGGGGCTTGTTTCGCGCCAGCATTTCGAAGGGGGGCACTCGACGTTCGAACTGGATTCGGGCGAGCATCACGATCATATTTTCTGCGTAGCCTGCGGACGCGTGGACGAATTCATGGATGACACCATCGAGCGCCGACAGGCCGAGATTGCAAAGCAGGCCGGCTACGAAATGACCGACCATTCCCTCTATATCTACGGCCTCTGTGCCGAGTGCCGTTCGAAAAAGGGCCCCTCCGGCGTCGCCGACTAGACGGCTCGGAGCGGATTACAGATCAGGCCGCTCGCGCTCGATCAATTCACGCGCATGTTCACGCGCCGTGTCGCCCACCCTCACGCCGCCCAGCATGGCTGCGATGGCCTCCACCCGCTGCTCTTTTTCCAGGCGAGTCACCTCGGTGACGCTGACACCCCTGGCTTCCTTCTTGCTCACCTCGAAATGCTGGTCCGCGAGCGCGCCGACCTGCGGCAGGTGGGTGACGCACAGGACCTGGACGTTTGCGGCCAGTGCCTTGAGTTGACCCCCGACCAGCTCGGCGACGCGGCCGCTGATGCCGGCGTCCACCTCGTCGAAAACCATCACCGGCGTTCCCGTTCCGCCATGTGCGAGCACCTCGATGGCGAGCGCCAGGCGCGAGAGTTCGCCGCCGGAGGCGACCTGGGCGATGGGACGCAGGGCCTGTCCCTTGTTGGTCGTGACCTCGAAGCGGATGCTTTCGCTGCCTGTCGCCGGGTAGTCGCCGTCGGGGGTGGGCGCCAGGGCCACGGCGAATTCGGCGTGCGGCATGCCCAGTGCCCGTATGGCCTCGGTCACCGCCCTGGCAAAGCGGGGCGCGGCGGCCTGCCGTTTTTTGGCGAGCGCCCGGGCCGCCTTCTTCCACGTGTCGATGGCCGCGTTGAAGTGCTTCTCCAGCGTTTCCAGGCGCTCGGCGCTGTTGTCGATGGTATCCAGTTCGGCGGCGAAGCGGTCCCGTTGCTCGTGCAGCGTCCGCGCTTCGATACCGTGCTTGCGCGCGATCGCCTGGTAGCGTGCAATGCGTTCGTTGAGGGCGTCGAGCTGTTGCGGATCGTCTTCGCTGTCGCCGATCCGCTGCAGGGTTTGCGCGGCTTCCGATACGAGTGTTTCGGCCTGGGCCAGCATGTCGGCCGTTTCACCCAGTCCGGCCGCCCCGGGCAGGTGCGACAGGGCCTCGTGGGCGCGGGCGAGCGCGGCGAGCGCCGTGCCTTCTCCGTCTTCCAGTGCATCCAGCGCGACCCCGAGTGCCTCGGCAATCTGCTCGCGGTGACGCAGTTGTTCATATTGCGCGAACAGTGCGTCGTATTCGCCCTCGCGCGGGCTCAGCGTATCGAGTTCCTGCAGCTGGAAGCGCAGGAATTCGATACGGGCCTCCCGCCCCTGGCTTGAGTCGCGGGCCGTGGCCAGGGCATTATGGGCGTTCCCCACCGCATGTGCCGCCTGCTGCGTGGCGAGCGCTTCGCTTCCGCAACCGGCCCAGCCATCGAACAACTGCCGCTGCTGATCCCCGCGGGCCAGGGCCAGGTGTTCGTGCTGGCCGTGGATTTCGACCAGCGCCTCGCCCAGTTCGCGCAGCACGGTGATAGGCACCGGCACGCCATTGACCCAGGCACGGCTGCGCCCGTCGGCGCCGATCTGGCGGTGCAGCGTGAGTGGCTCCTCCTCGGGCAGCTCGCGCGCTGCGAGTATGGCCCCGACCGTCGAATCCGCGGGAACGTCGAACTCGGCACTGACGCTGGCGCGTTTGGCGTCGGTGCGCACCAGCGCTGCACTGCCCCGGTCGCCAAGCACCAGTCCCAGGGCATCGACCAACAGCGACTTGCCCGCGCCGGTTTCGCCGGTGAGCACGCTGAAGCCGGGATCGAATTCCAGCTCGGCGGCGGAAATCACTGCCAGGTCGAGTACTTCGAGCCGGGTCAGCATTGCGGCGCGCGTCCGCCCCAGCCGAGTTTCTCGCGCAGGGTCGCGAAGTATTCGTATCCCGGCGGATGCAGCAGCAGGAGTTCGTGGCTCGAACGTTCGATGATCAGCTCGTCGCCTGCGGACAGCGAGTGGATGACCTGGCCGTCGAGTACCGACTCGGCGTTTTCACCGGCTTCGAGCAGCGGTCGAATGCGCAACGTCAGTTCCGCGGGCACGACCACCGGGCGCTCGCCCAGGCTGTGCGGGCTGATTGGCACCAGGGCGAAGTTCTGGAGTCCGGGCGAGAGGATCGGGCCGCCCGCGGACAGGGCGTAGGCGGTCGAGCCCGTGGGTGTGGCGACGATCAGTCCGTCGGCGCGCGCGCGGCTCACCCAGGCACCGTCGATCCAGGCGTCGAGTTCCAGCAGTCGGCTGCCGTCCCGGCGCTTGATGACCACATCGTTGCAGGCGTGACCGATCAGGGTGTCGCCGACCCGTGCCTGCAGCATCAGCCGGTGTTCCAGCGCGTAATTGCCGTCGAGAATCGCGCGCAGGGATTCCTCCATGCGCGGTGGGGAGATGTCGGCAAGGAATCCGAGCCGGCCGAGGTTGATGCCGGTGATCGGCACCGGTGCCCAGTCGATGGCGCGGGCAGCGGAGAGCAGCGAACCGTCGCCACCGACCACGATGACCAGGTCTGTCTTTTGGCCGAACTTGACCGGGGGCGTGGGACGCGCACCCGGCGCGAGCTCGGCGGCCCGGGGATCCACCAGGACCTCGACGTCGCAGGTGGCCAGGGTCTCGAGTATGGCCGGCATCAGGGTCGCCGTGGTGGGTGCGGCCACCTTGGCGAACAGTCCGACGCGCTGGAACGACACGGGTTTCATGAAACGCTCATCCGGGCACCCCGTCTATTATCACGTATGCACGCGGTCAAAGTCGCGTCTTCAATGCCGGCGCTGGAACTGGTGGCCGCCGAACAGGTTCTCATAGCGCGTTTTTTCGTCCTGCGACGCAGCGCTCTCGCGGGCCATCACCTCGAGACCGCACTTGACGGCGGGGCGCTCGGCGATGCGTTCGAACCAGCGCTTGACGCGCGGGTACTCGGCGAGGTCCACCCCTTGCTTGCGATGCGAGCGCAGCCAGGGAAAGGTGGCGATGTCTGCTATGGAGTAGTCGCTGCCGGCCAGGTACTCGGATTCCGAGAGGCGCCAATCGAGCACATCGTAGAGGCGGTTGGCTTCGCGGGTGTAGCGCTCGATGCCGTAACTGATCCGCACCGGGGCATAACCGCGGAAGTGATGCGCCTGGCCCAGCATGGGACCGATGTGTCCCATCTGGAACATCAGCCACTGCAGGCAGGCTTGGCGTGGGCGCTCGCCGGTGGGCATGAGTCGTCCGGTCTTGTCGGCCAGGTAGATCAGGATGGCGCCCGATTCGGCAAGCGCCAGGGGGTCGCTGCCCGGGCCGTCCCGGTCGACAATGGCCGGGATCTTGTTGTTGGGGCTGATCTTCAGGAATTCGGGTTCGAATTGCTCGCCGGCTCCGATATCGACCGGACATACCCGGTAGTCCAGGCCGGTTTCCTCCAGCATGATGTGAACCTTGTGTCCATTCGGCGTGGGCCAGGTGTAGACATCGATCATGGGCAAACTCCCGAGACGTGTCATTTCATGTTCGCACATCGACTTTACTGACGTGGGATAATGGTCGGGTTCCGAGATATGTCTTTCAGTACATGAAACGCCTGTCCGATATCCCGATCCAGAGCGGAGACAAATTCACTACGTCGCAGGGTTTTACCGCGATCAAGAACGGCATGAAAGCGCGTGCCGGGCGGAATACCGCGCCCGCCGAGCCGCATCAGCGCAAACCGCAGTGGCTGCGGGCCAGGATTCCGGCGGGCGCGGGCTACGAGACGACCCGTCGCAACGTGCGCGAGCACCGGCTCTCCACGGTATGCGAGGAATCCATGTGCCCGAACATCGGCGAGTGCTGGAACCACGGTACGGCCACGATCATGATCATGGGTTCGGTCTGCACCCGGGCCTGCAAGTTCTGTGCCGTCGACACGGGCAACCCGCGCGGCTGGCTCGATCCCGACGAGCCCGCGCATGCCGCCGATTCGGTGCGCCTGATGGGCCTCAAGTACGTGGTGATCACCTCGGTGGACCGAGATGACCTCGACGACGGCGGGGCCGGGCACTACGCCGATTGCGTGCGCGCGATCCGTGACCTCAACCCGGATACCGCGGTCGAGGCGCTGACCCCCGATTTCCGCGGCAACACGAAGCATGTCGCCACCGTGGTCGATTCCGGCCTGCAGGTGTTCGCGCAGAACCTGGAAACCGTCGAGCGACTGACACATGTCGTGCGCGACCGCCGGGCCGGTTATCGCCAGACGCTGGACGTGCTCGCATTCGCCAAGCGCCACCGCCCCGACGTACTGACCAAGACCAGCCTCATGCTGGGACTGGGCGAGACCGACGATGAAATTCGCCGGGCGCTCGATGACTGCCGCGAGGCGGGGCTCGATATCGTCACCTTCGGGCAGTATCTGCGTCCCACGAAGAATCATCTGCCCGTGGTTCGCTTCGTGCCGCCGGCCGACTTCGCCCGCTACCGCGAGTGGGGGCTGGAACGCGGCTTTCTGGAAGTGGTGTCGGGTCCCCTGGTGCGTTCCAGCTATCGGGCCGATCGCGTTTTCGACCGCAACAACGCGGGACTGTCGACCGGCTGATACATGCTATTGTGCCCCGGGGGAACGATGCATGCAGTTGATGGTCTTCAAACTGTAATTTCAATTATGAACGGGGGGCGATAATGAAGATCGGTCTGGTGGTCGATTCCGCGTGCGATCTGCCGTTGTCCTTACTGCAGGAGCAGCATGTTGAAATCATGCCGATTGCCCTGCGTTTCGGCGATGACCGCTACGTGGACACACGCGACCCCGATGCGACCGTGCAATTCTACGACCGGGTTATCCCCGAACAAGGATTGCAGGCCCGATCCGAACCGTTTTCGGTCGAACAGATCCGCAGCCTGTTCCTGGATCGCCTGGTCACCCGCTTCGACCGCGTGCTGGTCGTGGCCATTGCCAGCACCCGCAGCGAAATCTTCGATAATGCGACCAAGGCCTCTTTCTCCATCCTGAACGGTTATCGCCAGCGTCGGCAGGCGGCCGGGTTGGAAGGCAATTTCATGTTGCGAGTACTCGATTCGGGACAGTTGTTTACCGGCGAGGGCGTAGTGGTGTGGGAGATCCTGCGTTGGCTGCAGGCACAGTCAGATCCGCATTTTGATGCCCTGGTACGCCATGCCGAGGATTTCAAGCGCAAGGTGTATGCCTACGCGGTTCCCAGGGATTTGTTCTACCTCCGTGCCCGGGCGCGACAGCGGGGAGACCGCAGCGTAGGCTGGCTCCAGTTTCAATTGGGGTCGAAGCTCGATATCAAGCCGATCGTGGAAGCTCACCAGGGCAATACCCATCCCATTGGCAAGGTGCGGCATTTCGAGGCCGCCGTGGACCAGGTCATGAAACGAGCCATCGAACGCATCGACAGCAAACGCCTGGCTAGTCCGGTGGTGGTCATGAGTTACGCCGGGCGTCCCCGGGAAATTCACAAGTTTGCCGCCTACCAGCGGCTCAAGGTGCGCGCACAGGCAGCGGGCGTGACTCTGGTCGAATCGACGATGAGCACCACCGCCGGCATTTACCTGGGGCCCGGCGCCTTCTCTCTCGGCTACGCCGCCGGGGACTAGGGGGGGGCTGATGCGGGCGATGGTGCTGGAAGAGGGCGCACATCGGCTGCAGCCGACCGAATTGCCGTGCCCGCGACCAGGGCCGGGCGAAATCCTGCTCAAGGTGCGGGCCTGTGGCGTGTGCCGTACCGACTTGCATATCGTGGACGGCGAATTAGTTCCGTCGGCCTGGCCGGTGATCCCCGGGCATGAGGTGGTCGGCGAGGTGACCTCGACGGGGCCGGGTGTCGCCCGTTTCAACCCGGGCGATGCCGTGGGGCTGGCCTGGCTCGCCGGTGCCTGCGGAACCTGTGACTACTGCCGCCGTGGTGAGGAAAATCTCTGCCCCAAGGCGCAATTCACGGGGTTCACCCGGTTCGGAGGCTACGCCGAATATGCCACGGCACGCGCGGATTTTGCCTATCCGCTGCCCCGGGTGGAGGATCCCGTGGCCTTCGCGCCCTTGCTCTGTGCCGGGCTGATCGGCTACCGGACCTGGCGCAAGGCGGGTGAGGCGCAGCGCATCGGGCTTTATGGATTCGGCGCCGCAGCGCATATCCTGGCCCAGGTACTGGTCCACGAGCACAAGGCGGTCTATGCGTTCACCCGGCCCGGCGATACGGCGTCGCAGGATTTTGCCCGGCGGCTGGGCGTCGAGTGGGCGGGGGGATCCGATACCGCCCCGCCCGAAGCGCTGGACGCCGCACTCGTGTTTGCGCCCGTGGGTGCCCTGGTGCCCGCGGCCCTGCGGGCCGTACGTCCGGGTGGCAGCGTTGTCTGCGGCGGCATCCACATGTCGGACATCCCGGGCTTTCCCTACCGGATTCTGTGGGAAGAACGCCGTCTGCAGTCCGTGGCCAATCTCACGCGGGAGGACGGACGGGCCTTCCTGGAGCACTGGCAGCGCCAGCCCATCGAGACCACGACGCGGGCCTATGCCCTGGACGAAGCCAACCAGGCGCTGGATGATTTGCGCGAGGGGCGCATCGAAGGCGCCGCGGTACTGAGGATCAGCTAAATGAGAACCGGCATTAAAAATACATCATTAAATACTGAAAAAAAAGAACTTTATGAAGCCCTGTGTGCGCAAGCACGTGCCCTGCTCGAAGGAGAGGACGACGCGGTGGCCAATGCCGCCAACCTTGCCGCACTGCTTTACCAGGGTCTCCCGCAACTCAACTGGGCCGGGTTTTATTTCCTGCGCGGCGAGACCCTGGTGGTCGGGCCGTTCCAGGGCAAGCCCGCTTGCGTGAGGATTTCGCTGGGGCGCGGCGTGTGCGGCACGGCAGCGGCAGAAAAGCGGAGCCGCATCGTGGATGACGTGAATGCCTTCGCCGATCACATCGCCTGTGACATCGATTCGCGATCCGAGATCGTGGTGCCGCTCGTTCGCGATGGCCGGGTGCTTGGCGTGCTCGACCTGGACGCGCCGGTTACCCGGCGGTTCGATGCCGACGACCAGGCCGGGCTGGAACGCATTGCGGCGTTGTGGGTGGCCGCGCTCAGCGACTGACCAGGGTCCCGATGGGCTGGCCCAGCCGGACCTCGCGTTCCGGCGCGAGCGCGGCGGCGTCCCAGTCGAGCGCGTTGGGGCCGAAGACGAGAATCACGGTCGATCCGAAGTTGAAACGGCCTATTTCCTCGCCGCGTTCGAACTCACGGGAGGCGGTTTCCAGGTTCCAGGCGTCGGGCTGGCGTCGCCCCCCCCGGATGGGACCGGTGAGGACGGTTTCCATGCTGCCGACCATCAGGGCGCCGACCATGACCAGGGCGTAAGGCCCGGCCCGGCTGGTGAACTCGAGCACTACACGCTCGTTCTGCGCGAACAGACCGTCGATGTCGGCGACCGCCCAGGGCCGTACCGGCCACAGGCGCCCGGGCAGATGGCGGATGCGCAGCAAGCGGCCCGCTATCGGGGCATGCACGCGATGGTAGTCCTGCGGACGCAGGTACAGCGTGGCAAAGCGCCCGTCGGCGTAAGGTTGAATCTCCCCGCCGAGCAGGGCCTGCAGGGAATAGTCGATGCCCTTGGCCTGGATGAGGGAGGTGCCGTCGAGCCGGCCGGCCCGGCTGGTGACGCCGTCGACGGGGCTGGCGACGGTCTTGCCGGCGGACGGCCAGTGCCGTGCATCAGCCTGCAGTTCGCGGGCAAAAAAGCCGGCGAAGCTGGCGTAATCCGCGGCCCGCGTGTGCAGCGCTTCGTCCAGGTTCACCCCGTAGTGGCGTACGAACCAGCGTATGAACAGGGTGGTCAGCGGGCCCCATCGACGGCGAGCCATCCAGCCGCCGCAGCGGGAGAGCAGGTGCTGGGGAAGGGCGCCGTACAGCGTGGATTGCAGGTTCATGGGGGCCGGAAGCAGGGAACAGGCGTCCATTTTGCCAGCATGAGCCGGATTACTGCGCCGATTTTGGCTATTCGGGGGCCATCCGCGTTAAAATCACCGGTCAACCAACCGCCGTGAGCCCGCGTGGACTCCCTCGACGAGGTGACCGACAGGCTCCAGACGCTGCGCGATCTGGTGCGGTTCGGCACCACCACATTCAATGGCCGGGGCCTGTTTTTCGGCCACGGGACCGACAACGCCGATGACGAGGCGCTGGCGCTGGTTGCCCATGTCCTTGACCTGGACCCGCACCAGGTCGTCCGGTACCTGGATGCGCGATTGACGGTGAACGAGATTGCCGCGGTTTACGGATTGTTCCGCCAGCGGGTCGAGACCCGCAAGCCGGCGGCCTATCTCACGCACGAGGCCTGGTTCGCCGGACGACCCTATTACGTGGACGAGCGAGTGCTCGTGCCGCGTTCACCCATCGCCGAATTGATCGAGGGCGGCTTTGCACCCTGGCTCGATGCGGACGACGTGCACCGCGTGCTCGATCTGTGCTGCGGCAGTGGCTGCATCGGCCTGGCCTGTGCCCATGAATTGCCCGGGGCGGAGGTCGATCTGGCGGATTGTGATCCCGGTGCGCTGGAGGTGGCCCGCATCAATGTCGAGCGCCACGGCCTGCAGGAGCGGGTACGGGTGGTCGAGAGCGACCTCTACAGCCGGCTCGTGGGGCAGGTATACGATTTGATCGTGTGCAATCCGCCTTACGTGAATGCCGACGATTATGCAGCGTTGCCGCCCGAATACCGACATGAGCCCGCCAGCGGACTGGTGAGTGGCGAAAATGGTCTTCAGCACCCGTTGGCGGTACTCGCCGGCGCCGCGGAACACCTCTCGCCCCGAGGCGTTCTGGTGCTCGAAGTGGGCGCCTCCCAGCCGGCCCTGGAAGAGCTGCTGCCCCGCCTGGATGCAACCTGGATCGAGTTCGAGCGCGGTGGCGAAGGCGTGGCATTGATCGCCCGCTCCGCGCTGGCCGATCTGGCCGGATTGGAGCGTGCCTCATGAGCGGCAACAGTTTCGGCCAGGCGTTTCGGATCACGAGTTTCGGCGAAAGCCACGGACCGGCCATCGGCGTCGTGATCGATGGCTGCCCCCCGGGCCTGGCGGTGGATGCGGCAACGATCGAGGCCGCCCTGGTGCGCCGGGCCACGGGCCGCTCGCGTTTCGTCTCCCAGCGCCGGGAGGCCGACCGGGTGGAGGTGCTCTCCGGTCTTTTCGAGGGCCGCACCACGGGCACGCCGCTGGCGATGCTGGTGCGCAACGAGGACGCACGGCGCAAGGATTACGAACCGTTGCGCGAGGCCTTCCGCCCCGGTCATGCCGACATGACCTACCAGGTCAAGTACGGCCATCGCGACTGGTCGGGCGGCGGCCGGGCCTCGGCCCGCGAGACCGTGGCCCGGGTGGTGGCAGGGGCCGTGGCACGGACCTGGCTGACCGCGAGAGGCGTGACGGTGCAGGGGTGGCTCGCCGGTGCGGGCGACCTGGACTTCGCGGCGAAGGATCTGGGTGCGGTCGAGTCCAATCCCTATTTCTGTCCCGATCCGGAGCGGGTGCCGGAGCTGGAAACGCTGTTGAATACGGTGTGGAAAGCTCAGGATTCGATCGGCGCCCGGGTCAATGTCATCGCGCGCGGGATGCCGGCCGGCCTCGGCGAACCGGTGTTCGACAAGCTGGATGCCGAAATTGCGCGTGCCATGATGGGCATCCCTGCCGCCAAGGGCGTTGAAATCGGGGACGGTTTCGGGGTGGTCGGGCAGCATGGCAGCGAACATCGCGACGCGTTGACGCCGCAGGGTTTTGCCAGCAATCATGCCGGCGGAATCCTGGGTGGCATATCCACCGGGCAGCCGCTGCGGGTAAGCGTGGCATTCAAGCCCACCTCGAGCATCCCGCAGCCCATCGCCAGCGTGAACAGCAGGAGCGAGTCCGTCGAGCTCAAGGTGGGCGGCCGCCACGATCCCTGCGTTGGATTGCGGGCGGTGCCCATCGTCGAGGCCATGCTGTGCCTGGTGCTGGCGGATCACTGGCTGCGTGACCGCGCACAGAATGCGGACGTGGCGAGAGAGTTTCCCTTTACGGGAATGAATTCGAATTCGGAGTAAAGAGCAGAGAGTATGAGCAAGAAAGTCAATGTAGCGGTCGTCGGCGCCACCGGACTGGTCGGACGCACGATGCTGGATATCCTGGCCGAACGGAATTTTCCGGTGGGGGAATTGCACGCGCTGGCCAGCGAGCGCTCGGAAGGCGAACGCATCGGGTTCGGCACGCGCCACGTGCGGGTCGAAGTCCTCGACAAATTCGATTTTTCCGGAGTGGACATCGCGCTGTTTTCGGCTGGTGGCGGGGTCTCCAAAATTCACGTGCCGCGCGCCGCCAAGGCGGGTGCCGTGGCTATCGACAACACGTCGGCCTTCCGCTATGACGACGATGTACCCCTGGTGGTGCCGGAAGTCAACCCGGAAAAGATCGCCGAAGGCAAGAAGCGCGGCATCATCGCCAATCCCAACTGTTCCACCATCCAGCTCGTAGCGGCACTCAAGCCGATTTACGATGCCGTGGGCATCGAGCGGATCAACGTGGCGACCTACCAGTCGGTCTCCGGCAGCGGGAAGAAGGGCGTGGAAGAGCTGGCTACCCAGAGCGCACGCCTGCTCAACGGACAGGAGGTGGAAGCGAAGGTCATGCCGAGGCAGATCGCCTTCAACGTGTTGCCTCACATCGACGAGTTCCAGGACAACGGCTACACGCGCGAGGAAATGAAGCTGGTCTGGGAGACGCGCAAGATCCTGGGCGATGCGTCGATCATGGTGAATCCGACCGCGGCCCGTGTGCCGGTGTTTTTCGGCCATTCCGAGGCGGTGCACATCGAGACCCGCGACAAGCTGACGGTCGAGCTCGCACGCGAGCTGTTCGCGATGGCGCCGGGCATCACCGTGATGGATGAACACAAGGACGGCGGTTATGCAACCGCTGCCATCGAGGGGACGCGCCACGACACCGTTTTCGTGAGCCGTATCCGTGAGGATATTTCCCATCCCCGCGGCCTGGATTTCTGGGTAGTTAGTGATAATGTGCGCAAAGGCGCGGCGCTCAACAGCGTGCAAATCGCGGAGCTTCTGCTGGAATTGTGACCGCTTCCTACAGACAAATTGAAAGTTCTAAGGTATAGTCAAGAAGTTACGGCACTCTTATAATCCGAACTCTGAGGCGATACCCGCAATGGAGACAGGGGACACTTTAATGCGATACAAGACAAACATCCGCGTGGCGATGGTCGCGTTCGCCCTGATTGCGGCCCTGGCCGTACCGGGTCTGGCCCGGGCAATAGGGCTCGGCGAGATTCAGACCGATACACGCATCGGCCAGCAGTTCGCGGCAAAAATCCCGATTCTGGGGGCAAACGCCAGCGCACTGCAGGGGCTGAAAGTCGGCCTGGCCAGCGACGAGGCCTACAAGGACGCGGGCCTCAGCGAGCCCGATTACCTGTTCAGCCTCAAGTTCAGTATCGAGCAGGGACCTCAGGGACCTTACGTGATGGTGACCTCGACCAAGCCGGTCAAGTTGCCCTTCCTGCATCTGCTGTTGCGAGCGAACTGGGCAAGTGGTGAAGTGACGCGCCAGTACACGGTGTTGTTGAATCCTCCGACCTTTGTATCCGGCTCTAATCCCCAGCAGCCGGTGAGTGCGCCGACCACGCCGGCGCCGGAGCAACCCGCTTCGCAAAGTACGCCTCCCGCACAGCAGCCTGCGCCGCAACCTGTTTCGCGGCCGACACCGCCTGTTCGGCAAGCTCAACCTCGACAGCAACCGGTCGTGACCTCGGTACCGAGCAGTTACACCGTGCACCACGGTGACACTTTGTGGGGCTTGGCGCGTCAACTGAGTGGAAGTGCCGGCGTGAGCACGAACCAGATGATGGTTGCGTTGTATCAATCGAACCCGCGCGCATTCCGTGGCAATATCAACCGGCTCAAGTCCGGCTACGTACTCAAGGTTCCGACGCACAGCGAGATAACACGGATTGCAGCTGGTGAGGCGACGCGGATCGTCGCGCGCCAGAACAGCGAATGGGAAAACGCCAGGACAAACCAGGCAGTGGCCGCCAGCGGCACACCGAGCACAACGCCGTCATCCCCAGCCGTGTCCGGAGTCACCGGTGAACACCAACCCGAAGCGACGCCTGTGGGCGGCGAGCAGACGTCGGCGCCTGAAACCAGCGGACGGGTTGTACTGACCACCCCCGAGGTGACGGCAACCAGTAGCATGGCGGCAGCGCCGGGGAGCGCCATTGCCGGTACGACAGCGGGAGCCGCCGGAGCCGCAATGGCTGCACGGTCTTCCATGAAGGCGGCATCGAATGCCGCGACGTCATCGGCGGTGGCCGGCACGGGAGCCAGCACCGGCGGACCGATGAAGGTGCAAAGCAACGCGATGGCCGGTCTGGCCTCGACCCGGCAACCTGCCGAGGCGGGTGCGGCGAAAACCACACCGCAACCGAACGTGAACTCGGTCAATTCGACCAATTCGGTCAATACTGCTGGTGAGACACAGGCACAGGGCAGGGGCCTGATGTATTGGGTGCAACAACCTGTTGGCTGGATCGTGATTGCCGCCGTTCTTCTCTTGTTGATTGCCCTCCTGCTGTTCGTCCAGCGTCGACGCCGGACGGCTAGCGCCCAGTCCGGACCGGCCAGAGGAACCGAGCATGACTGGGAGTCGGGAGATGACGGAGACGGCAAGGGTGAGGCGAATACGACTGAAGCGCCGGTGATCGAGTCCGAAAGAACGAAGGCGGCCTCGGGTGCGGCCGGACATGGAGACGGTGACGAAGACCTCGGCATCTCGACCTATATCGGCGGCCCCTCGCTGGACGTCAACAAGGTCGACGCGATGGACGAGGCGGATCTGCACATCGGGTTCGGCGATTACGGCAAGGCCGCGCAGATCCTGCGCGATGGCATCGCCAGGAATCCGCAGCGCCATGAATTGCGGCGCAAGCTGCTCGACGTGTTGTTTGCTGCCGGCGACGGTGAAGGTTTCGCTGCCGAGGCGGTCAACTACAGGAAAGAAACGGGCGGCGCGGTCGACTGGGAGGAGATTGCCGTGATGGGGCGTCAGTTGCGCCCCCATGATGGGCTTTTCGCCGAAGGCAGTTTCCCCACGTCGGGATCTGCTGCCCAGGGTTCGTCCGCTGTACCGGATGACGACATGATCGATCTTGATCTGGACCGGCTATCCACCGGTACGGAAAAGGAAGCCGACCAGAGCGAATTCGAGCGGACCATGGACGAGCTTTCGACTTTCATAGAAACCTATGTGCCAGCGGGTGGCGAGACGCCGGTCTCCCTTCAGTTGCCGCCCGATGAGGCAGACGAAGTCGAGTCGGCACCTGAAGAGAGCAAGGCGTCGCAGGACGAAGCGCTGGATTTCAAGCTCGACGACGATGACCTGGAACCACTGGCGACGGGAACCGGCGCCACGCCCCGGCAGGAGGAGAGCCTCGATATTGACGGCGGGGAAGGGGACGAGTCGGAAAACATGGTCGACACCAAGCTCGATCTTGCCCGCGCCTATATAGACATGGGTGATGGCGATTCGGCCCGCGGCGTACTCGAGGAAGTCATCGACGAAGGTGATGACGCCCAGAGTGCCGAGGCGCGGCGGTTGCTGGACAATCTCTGATTTAGTGTCCCCCGCCGCAATTCCTGGTACTTTCAGCGATCCGCCCGAAGGGAGCTCCCCCACAAGCGCCAGCTCTGTGTTGCAGCGCTTGCCGAGGGCGCCGGCCACTGCCGGCGCGCTGCACCTTGATCTGACGTCTGTGGGAGGCTCCGAAAGTGCCAGGAATTGCGGCGGGGGACACTAGGCGCCATGCGCTCGGTCTCGAATATGACGGCGGAGGATTCGTAGGCTGGCAAAGCCAGGGTGGGGAGCGTGCGGTGCAGAGCGAGCTCGAAGCGGCACTGAGCCGCGTTGCGGATGAACCCGTTGCCGTGGTTGCCGCCGGTCGTACCGATGCCGGCGTGCATGCTGCTGGCCAGGTCGTGCATTTCGATGTGCACTGCGAGCGTACCCACTATGGCTGGTTGCGGGGTGCCAATTCGAACCTGCCCGACGACATTGCCGTGACTTGGGTGCGTGGGGTGACCGGGGAGTTTCATGCACGTTACTCGGCTACGGCCCGGCATTACCGCTACCTCGTATGCGAACGCAGGTCGCGTCCCGTTCTGGCGAGACGGCATGCGGCCTGGTCCTACCGTGAACTCGACGTCGAGCGCATGCAGCAGGCGGCCGATACGCTGCTCGGCGAACATGATTTCAGCGCTTTCCGTGGCGCCCACTGCCAGGCGCACTCTCCCGTGCGCACACTGCACGAGTTGCGCGTCGCGCGCGAGGACGGGTGGATCTCGATAGATGTGACCGCCAATGCCTTCCTGTATCACATGGTGCGCAACCTGGTCGGAACGCTGCTCATGGTGGGGCAGGGGGAGGCTGATACGGCCTGGCCGGCCCGGGTGCTGGCCGGGCGCGATCGCCGCCGGGCCGGTCCGACCGCACCGGCGGCCGGATTGACGCTTATGGGCGTCGAGTACCCGCAACGCTTCGGTTTGCCGCCCGTCGTGTCGCCGCGGTTGCCACATGCGCTATGATGTTTAGTCCGCCAGACGGGTCACAGACCGCAGGAGTCCGAACATGAACTGGCTGCGAAAACTCGTTCCCTCGCGCATCGATTCCGACACCCGCAAGTCCAGGCAGCGCGGTGTGCCCGAAGGGGTGTGGATGCGGTGCATTGCGTGCGGCGCCATGCTCTACAGGGGCGAAGTGGAACGCAATCTGCAGGTGTGCCCCAAATGTGACCATCACATGCGGGTGAATGCGCGCCGGCGGATCGACATCCTGCTGGACCCCGAGCCGCGGCATGAAATCGGTGCCGAGATCGCGCCCGTCGATTTCCTGCGCTTCAAGGATTCCAAGCGCTACCGGGATCGCATTTCCCAGGCCCAGAAAAAGACCGGCGAGAAGGACGCGCTGGTTGCCGTTCAGGGGCAGATCAAGGGTGTGCCCGTGGTCGTGGCCGCGTTCGAATTCGCTTTCATGGGCGGTTCCATGGGATCGGTCGTGGGCGAGCGTTTCGTGCGCGCCGTCAACGCGGCCATCAAATCGGATTCCGCCTTCGTCAGCGTCAGCGCCAGCGGCGGCGCGCGCATGCAGGAGGCGCTCACTTCCCTGCTGCAAATGGGCAAGACCGGCGTGGCGTTGGCAAGACTCCGGGCGGCGGGCCTGCCGTATATCTCCGTGCTGACCGATCCCACCACGGGGGGTGTGTCGGCGAGCCTGGCCATGCTGGGCGACATAAATCTGGCGGAGCCGCGCGCCCTGATCGGGTTTGCCGGACCCCGGGTCATCGAGCAAACCGTTCGCGAAACCCTGCCCGAGGGTTTTCAGCGCAGCGAATTCCTGCTGGAGCACGGCGCCGTCGATCAGGTGGTGGACCGGCGCGAAATGCGCGAAGTGATAGCCCGCCAGCTGTCGATGCTGATGCGCCGCGCAGCCGCTTGATCGATCGTCCCGCGCCGGGTTCGGAGCTGACCGCCTGGCTTGAGTATCTCGAACAGCTCGACCCGAGCCGCATAGTGCTCGGCCTCGAGCGCACCCGGACCGTGATTGAATCAATGGGGTTTGCTCCGCCGCCGTTTCGCGTTTTTACCGTGGGCGGCACCAACGGCAAGGGTTCGGTGGCGGCCTATCTCGCGGCGCTGCTTCACGCGGCAGGACGCGGCCCCGTGGGCCTCTACACCTCGCCGCACCTGCTGGACTATCGCGAACGCATCGTCGTAGCGGGCCACATGGTAGAAGGCGCCGATCTCGTGACTGTTTTCGAGACCGTGGAACAGGCGCGTGGGGATACGCCGCTGACCTATTTCGAATTCGGCACCGTCGCCGCCCTGGAGATGTTCCGCCGCGCCGGCGTGCGCGAAGCGGTACTCGAAGTCGGACTGGGCGGCCGGCTGGATGCCGTCAACGCGCTCGATGCCGTAGCCGCCGCCGTGGTATCGGTGAGCCTCGATCACCAGCGATGGCTGGGTACGGATCGCGACAGCATCGGTCGCGAGAAAGGCGGGATTTTCCGGTCCGCCCGCCCGGCGGTTATCGGCGATCGTGATCCGCCCCGGGGACTGATCGAGGCGGCATGCTCGGCCGGCGCGGACATCCGCCTGATCGGACGTGATTTCGACGTGGAAGACAGCGCCGAAGGCTGGACGTATCAGGGACGCGAGCGCTCTCTGGGTCCATTGCCCGAGCCGGGGATCCCGGGCCTCCGCCAGCGCGACAACGCCGCCGTTGCGCTGGCCTTGCTGGAAGCCGTGGAGCCTGGAGCGTTGTCGGATCCGGCAACGCCGGGCAGGGCGCTTTCCGCGGTGCGGCTCGGGGGACGGCTGGAGTGCCGGCGCGACAGCCGCAATGTGGAATGGCTGCTCGACGTGGCGCATAACCCGGCGGCGGCGGCCGTGCTGGCCGAGTGGCTGCGGAAGGCGCCGAGACGGCGGACGCGGGCGGTTTTCGCCATGCTGGGAGACAAGGATGCTGCCGCCGTTGCCGAGATAATGGCACCGTGTATAGACGAATGGCATCTCGCGGGATTGACGGGCCCCCGGGAGCAGCGCGCCGCGGAATTGGCAAAACGCACGGCCGATGCGATTTCCAACCCCTTCCTGTGGGACAATATTGACGAGGCAATTGCAAGTGCTGTGCGGAATGCGCGGCCGGGTGAACGCATCGTGGTATTCGGATCGTTTCACACCCTGGCCCAGGCACTTGCCAGCGGGCTTGTCCCCCAGGAGAATGTATGCGAGAGCGCTTGATTGGTGCGGCCGTGCTGGTCATTATCGCGGTGATCATGATCCCGTGGCTGGTTTCGCGTGCGCATCATCCCCGGGATGTGGTGACCCGGACGTCGTGGCCGGCGAGCGCCAGCGCACCGGCGAAACCCTATGTATTGCCGCTGCAGGGCACGGTGCCCGCCACGGCCGGTGGGGTTGCCATGGCGCCCGGAAAGCACACGGCGAACGCCGGGAAAGTGATCAGGCCGATGCGGATGCCGCCTCCCGTGCGCACGACGCCCTCCGTCCAAGCGGCGACCGGCGGAACCGGGACCGCCGTGGTGCATGAAAAACCCGGGTCCGCGGCCGCCGGCCCTGGCGCGACGAAAACGGACAATCCGCCCCCGGCGAACGACGGCTGGATCGTGCAGGCAGCCAGTTTTTCCCATCTCGATGCGGCGCAGAAGTTGGCCGGACAACTGAAGCAGGCTGGATTCAACGTGAATCTCTCGCCGCACAAGGTCGGCAAGACCACCTACTACCGGGTGCGCGTCGGTCCGTATCCGAGCGAGGCACGGGCCCGCTCGGCCGCACCGGGCGTGGCTCGCATCAGCAATACCAAGGTGTTGATACGCAGCCCGGGGGACGGGAAAGGATGAATTGGGCGGACTACCTGATTCTCGGCATCATCGCCTTCTCGGCGCTCATCAGCCTGATCCGCGGTTTTGTCCGCGAGGCCTTTTCGCTGGTCACCTGGGTCGGGGCTTTCGCGGTGGGCGTGGTTTTCGTCGAACCCGTCGCCGAGCTTCTCACTCACTACGTGCCGGGGCAGCAGTTGCGCCTCGTGCTGGCTTTCGCCGGCCTGTTCGCCATTACGCTGATTATCGGCATCGCCGCCAGCCATTTCGCGGCAATGATGGTGCAGCGTGCAAAACTGACGCGCGCCGATCGTGGTTTCGGCCTGTTCTTCGGTATCGTGCGCGGATATATCGCGGTGGCCGCGCTGGTCGTAGCGGCCTCGTTTACGCATCTCCCGCAATCGGGATGGTGGCAGCAATCGTTGTTGATCCCGTTCACCCATCCGCTGGCGTCGTGGATCGCCCATAACCTGCCGACCAGTCAGCTCAAGAGGGGGACCTGAATCATGTGTGCAATCGTCGGCATCGTCAGCCGCAGCCCGGTCAACCAGGAGCTGTACGATGCGTTGACCGTACTCCAGCACCGGGGCCAGGACGCGGCGGGCATCATGACCGCGCAGGACAGCCATTTCTACATGCGCAAGGCAAACGGCCTTGTGCGCGACGTATTCCGGGCGCGGCACATGCTGCGCCTGCAGGGCAACATGGGCATCGGCCATTGCCGCTATCCCACCGCGGGCGGCATTGCGACCTCCGATGCACAACCGCTGTACACCAATTCACCCTTCGGTATCGGTCTCGCTCACAATGGCAACCTCACCAACGCCAAGACGCTCTCGGAGTTGATCTACCGCGCCGACCGGCGGCACCTCAATACCAACCTGGATTCTGAAGTGGTGCTCAACGTCTTTGCCCATGAACTGGCGCACAGCGCCGGATTGCGCGCGCACGCGGACGACATATTCCGGGCGGTCGCGGCTGTCCATGAGCGCTGCCGCGGCGGCTACGCCGTGATCGCGCTCATTGTCGACCATGGTGTGGTTGCCTTCCGCGATCCGCACGGTATTCGCCCGCTGGTGCTCGGCCAGCGCAACGTGGACGGCGGACCCGAGTACATGGTGGCCTCGGAAAGCGTGGCACTCGATATCCAGGGGTTCGATTACGTGCGCGACCTCGCCCCGGGCGAGGTGGTCTACATCGAGCAGGATGGACGGCTGCATTCGCGCGTGGTCGACGAAAACGCGGTACTGCGCCCGTGCATTTTCGAATACGTTTACCTGGCGCGTCCCGACTCGTTCATGGATGGTGTCTCGGTATACAAGGCCCGACTGCGAATGGGAGAGAAGCTGGCCGAAAAGATCCTGCGCGAACGGCCCGAGCACGACATCGACGTGGTCATCCCGATTCCGGAAACCAGCCGCACCTCGGCACTGCCCCTGGCCCAGATGCTCGGCGTGCCGTTCCGCGAAGGTTTCGTGAAAAACCGTTATGTCGGACGCACTTTCATCATGCCCGGCCAGGAAGAACGCCGCCGCAGCGTGCGCCAGAAGCTCAACGTCATCGACCTGGAATTCAAGGACAAGACGGTACTGCTGGTGGACGATTCCATCGTTCGCGGCACCACGTCGCGCCAGATCGTGGAGATGGCACGACAGGCCGGCGCTAAGCGCGTTTATCTCGCTTCGGCGGCGCCGCCGGTGCGATATCCGAACGTGTACGGGATCGACATGCCGGTGGCTAACGAACTGATCGCGCATGAACGCAACGTGGACGAAATCAATGCCTATATCGGCTCCGACTGGCTCATCTACCAGGATCTAGACGATCTGATCGAGGCCGTGCGCGAGGGCAATCCCGGGATCGAGGCGTTCGAGGATTCCTGCTTCAGCGGTCATTACCTCACCGGCGACGTAACGGCCGACTACCTGGCCGAGCTGGCCGAGGAACGCTCCGACGCCGCAAAGAAGGCGCGTGCACGGGCCGACCTGGCGGACGTACTCAACGAAGACTGAGTACGGCATTGCCCCATGTCCGTTGATTTAGTGTAGTGTTTCGTAATTCCTGGTACTTTCAGCGAGCCGCTGCAGGGCGGATGCAAGGCGCGGGCGCGCAGGAAGGGTCATTCCCTTTCAAGCGTGCGCAACGCCGCAGCGGGCCGGCAGCGACTCGCCCGAAGGGAGCCCCCCACAAGCGCCAGCTCTGCGTTGCAGCGCTTGCCAAGGGCGCCGGCCATTGCCTGCGCGCTGCGCCTTGATCTGGCGCTTGTGAGGGGCTCTGAAAGTGCCAGGAATTACCAAACACTGCACTAGACAGCAGCTGCAGGCACTGTTTCAGACAGCACTCGATGCCGTGCATGGCGCCCGGTTGGCGGAGGCTGCCCTGGCCCATGCCGACGTGCCTCATGTGATCACCCTGGGCAAGGCTGCAGAATCCCTCGCCGCGGGCGCCTGGCGGACGAATCGCGGCAGCGTCCGGAGCGGCTTCGTTGCCTTGCCGCGCGGCTACGAAACCGGCGAGTTGGCGGGAGAGTCGCCATTCGAGCGCCATCTCGGCGCGCATCCCGTGCCCGACGAATCGAGCGTGGCGGCGGGCGCGGCGCTCGAGCGCTACGTGGCCGGGCTGCCGCTGGGTGATGCGGTCGCGGTGCTTGTATCCGGCGGTGCCTCGGCCTGCGTTGAATCACTCGCACCGGGCGTCGACCTGGCCTTGCTGCGACGTGCCAACGACTGGTTTCTCGCCAGTGGTTTGTCGATCACCTCGATCAATGCCGCGCGGGCACGCCTTTCGCGACTCAAGGGCGGGGGGCTGGCCAGTTGGCTGCAGGGCCGCGAGGTATATGCGAGGGTGCTGAGCGACGTGATGGGCGACTCGGACCAGTGGGTGGGCGGCGGCCCCATGAGCGCGGTCACGTCCGAACTGCCGGTGCTACCGGATTGGCTCGGGCATATCCTCGCAGCGGTGGTGCCCAGGCCCTCGGCCGGCGTGCCCCTGCAGCGCCTGGCGGGCAACCGCGAGGCGGTCGCCGCGGTATGTGCGGCAGGGGCGCGGGACCGGGGCGAGCTGCCCGGCGACATGGAAACGGCCAGTACGGAAATAGTCCATGCCCTGGAGACGTCCGAACCCGGGATGCTGGTGTGGGGCGGCGAAACCACGTTCGCATTGCCCGCCGACCCGGGCCGGGGCGGCCGTTGCCGGCACCTGGCGCTGAGCGTGGCTCTGAGGCTGGCCGGGCGCAGGGACTGGAGTCTGCTGGCGGTCGGCACGGACGGCTGGGACGGCACCGATGCGGTGGCCGGCGCCGGCGTTGACGGCGCCACGCTGGAACGTGGCAGGCGACGGGGACGCGACGCGGAAACGGATCTGGAGCATGCCGATAGCGGAGGATTTTTCGCCGGCAGCGGAGAAGAGGTCGTCACCGGGCCCACCGGCACCAACGTGAATGACCTGGTCATTGCCCTCAGGCATTGAACCGTTTCGCCCGACCACCTGTCTCCGCTGCGTACGTGCAGGGTCGGCTATTCAGCCCGGCAAGGGCAGGGCGGTCAGTTTGGCGCCTTTCTCGTCGACGCGCAGCACGCTGCCCTGCGTGTACCAGTCGCCGAGTACGATGCGTTCGCATGCCCTGTCGTCCACCCGCAAGTGATGAATGTTCGGGCGATGCGTATGCCCGTGAATCATGCGTGGCACCTCGTGCTCGCGCAAGGCGGCTTCCACGGCCCCCGCGTTGACGTCGGTGATTTCCGGCGCCATGGCCTGGCCGCGGCTACGGCTTTCCTCGCGAACCTGCCCGGCGAGCGCCCGTCGTATTTCAAGCGGTCGGGAAAGAAACTCCTGCTGCCAGACCGGGTTGCGGACCATGGCGCGAAAGGCCTGGTAGTCGGTGTCGTCGGTGCACAGTACGTCGCCGTGCAGGATTACGGTCGGCGTGCCGTACAGATCGACGTGCCGCGGTTCGGTGAGTATTTCCATGCCGGCGCGCCCCGCATAGTCTTCACCGAGCAGGAAGTCACGGTTGCCGACCATGAAATAGACCGGTGTGCCGGCGCCGGCCACGGCGGACAGCGCCTCGGCTACGCGGGCGTGATGGGGGTCGGGGTCATCGTCGCCCAGCCAGACTTCAAACAGGTCGCCGAGGATATACAACGCCTCGGCCCGGCGTGCCTCGCCCGCCAGGAAATCGAGGAACAAATCGGTAATGGCGGGTCGCGAAGCATCGAGGTGCAGGTCGGAAATGAACAGCGTGGTCACGGCGAACTCTGCTCCTTGAGCAGCGCGGCCTGGGTGATCACGATCGGGATTTGCGGAGCGTCGTGCTTGAAGGGGCCCGCCGGACCGGTGGGAACGGAGGCGATTTTGTCGATGACGCTCATGCCGCTCACGACCTTGCCGAACACGGCATAACCCCAGCGGTCGGGGCGTGGATCCAGCTTGGTATTGTCGGCAAGATTGATGTAGAACTCCGAAGTCGCCGTGTGCGGGTCGGTCTCGCGCGCCATGGCGATGGTGCCGCGCAGGTTGGACAGGCCGTTGCCGGATTCGTTGGGAATGGGTTTGCGCGCCTTCTTTTCCTTGTACTTGACCGTGAAGCCGCCCCCCTGGATGACGAAGCCGGGGATCACCCGGTGGAAAATGGTGCCGTCGTAGAAACCGCTCTGGACGTAGGCCAGGAAATTTCTGACCGTGAGCGGCGCACGCTCCGGGTCGAGCCGTACGACGAAGCTGCCCTCGGTGGTCACGAATTTCACTTCGGGGTGGCCCGGTGCCGGGGCCAGGGATACCGGGGCGGGCGGTGCCGAGGCGAATGCCGTGCCGGCCGTGGCGAGGAGGATCGCACTGGCAAGCAGTCCTGCGAATCGTTTCATTACGGACGGGTCAGAGGAGGTTGCATGCATGATACCGTGCCCGTCGCGCGAATTCACCGCCTGTGTGCGAAAATTGCCCGTTCCGGAACTGATTCGACCGCCCGCAAGGGCCCATGGCATATGACGCGTACCCGTTTTGCACCCAGTCCCACCGGCCGCCTGCACCTTGGCAATGCAAGAACCGCGTTGTTCAGCGCCTTGCTGGCCGTGCGCGACGGCGGGCGCTTTGTGCTCCGCATCGAGGACACCGACGCCAGCCGCAGCCGCGAGGAACACCTGGAGGACCTGTACGAGGACCTGCATTGGCTGGGCCTGGATTGGGACGAGGGTCCCGATGTCGGCGGCGAACACGGCCCGTACCGGCAGGGCGAGCGCGGAGCGCTGTATGTCGGTTATGCGGAACGATTGCGCGCCTCGGACCATGCCTATCCGTGTTTCTGCACCGCGGAACAGTTGGCCGCCGAACGCGCTGGGGCATTGGCCCGGGGACAGGCGCCGCGTTACTCGGGCCGCTGCTCCCGGATTCCACGGGCCGAGGTGCGGCGTCGACTCGAAGCGGGCGAGGCGGCCTCGCTGCGCTTCCGGGTGCCGCCCGGGCGGGAATTGGTGTTCGACGACCTGGTGCGCGGCGAGCAGCGCGCGACGACCGACAGCCTGGGGGATTTCGTCATCCGCCGCTCCGACGGCTCCCCGGCATTCTTTTTCGCCAATGCACTGGATGACGCCCTGATGGGGATCACGCACGTGCTGCGCGGAGAGGATCACCTCGCCAACACACCGCGGCAGTTGCTCCTGCTCGAATCGCTCGAGCTGGATGCGCCGCGCTATGGCCACCTGCCGCTGGTCGTGGACGACGAGGGCAAGCCGCTGTCGAAACGCAATGCGAGCGTCGGCCTCGGTGAATTGCGTGAACAGGGCTGGTTGCCTCTGGCGGTCGCCAATTATTTGCTGCGGCTCGGCCATACACCGCGGAGTACCGAACTGTTCTCGAGCAGCGAATTGCCCGGGGCCTTCGATCCGGCGCACCTGGGGCGGGCCAGTGCCCACTATGACGAAGCCCAGCTCGGTCACTGGCAGCACCTGGCGATCATGGCGCTCGAACCCGGGGACGCGGCTGCATGGAGCGGGATCCGAGTTGCCCGGCAGGCCGATTTCTGGCGGCTGGTGCGCGAGAACGTCACCCGGCGCGACGACGTGGCCGCCTGGGCACAGGCCCTGGATCCGGCGCCCCCGCCGCTGGACGACGCGGCGAAGACGGTCCTCGACCAGTCCCCGGGAGAACTCTGGAATGCCGCCTCGGAGTTGGCCGGACAAGATGATTTTGCGGCTGTGCTTGCCGGGTTGCGCGAGCGCACCGGCCTTGGCGGTCGGCGGTTGTTCCAGCCTTTGCGCGCCGCATTGACCGGCCGCCACGACGGTCCCGAGATGGCGCGTCTCTGGTGCTGGTTCTCGTCCTCGGAACGCATGGCGCGTTTCGCGCGTGCCGCCACCATGACACGGTGATTGACCGATGAAGCTACCTCCGATCCGGATCTACAATTCCCTCACGCGTAGCAAGGCCGAGTTCAAGCCGCGCCGTGACAGGCAGGTCGGCATGTATGTGTGCGGCGTCACGGTGTACAACGACAGCCACCTTGGACATGCACGCATGCTCGTCGTGTTCGATATGGTCGTGCGCTATCTGCGGGCGCGCGGCTACACCGTGCATTACGTGCGCAACATCACCGATATCGACGACAAGATCATACGTCGTGCCGCCGAAAACGGGGAAGACTGGCGCGCACTGGCGGAACGCTACACGCAGCGCCTGTACGAGGACGAGCGCGCGCTCGGATTGCTTCAGCCGGACGCCGAACCGCGTGCCACCGAACACCTGGGTGACATCATCGACATGATCGGTCGCCTGATCGATAACAACCATGCCTATGTGGCCGATAACGGCGACGTGTACTACGCCGTCAGCCGTTTCCCGGGTTACGGCAAGCTCTCCGGCCACAAGCCCGATGAGCTGCGCGCGGGGGCCCGTGTGGAACCGGGTGAAGCCAAGCACGATCCACTCGATTTTGCCTTGTGGAAGGCCGAGAAGCCGGGCGAACCGGCCTGGGACGCCCCTTGGGGCCGCGGCCGGCCGGGCTGGCATATTGAGTGCTCGGCCATGTCCACGCACCAGCTCGGCAACCACTTCGACATCCACGGCGGCGGACTCGATCTCAAGTTCCCGCACCACGAGAATGAGATCGCCCAGTCCGAGGCGGCGACCGGCGAACCGTTCGCCGACGTGTGGATGCACAATGGTTTCGTCGAGGTCGGTGCGGAGAAGATGGCGAAATCCCTGGGCAACTTCACCACCGTGCGCGATCTGCTCTCGCGCTGGCCGGGAGAGACGTTGCGATTCTTCATCGCCACCAGCCATTACCGCAGTCCGCTTTCCTACACGAGCGGGCGGATCGCCGAAGCCCAGGCCGGGCTCTCGCGCCTGTACCTGTCGCTGAGGGGATTGAATGCCGCACCGGTGGATACGCCCGACGAAGCCGCTGCCGGTTACTGCGAGCGCTTTCACGCCGCGATGAGCGACGATTTCAACACGCCCGAGGCCCTCGCCGTGTTATTCGATCTCTCGCATGAGATCAATCGACGCCGCGAGGCCGGCGAGACGGTGGCACAGCTGGCCGGTGTACTGCGCGCATTGGCCGAACCGCTGGGTCTGCTGCAAATGGATCCCGATGCATTCCTGCGCTCCGGTGATGCGGGGGTGATCGGCGCCGAAGAGGTCGAAAAGCTGCTCGCTGAAAGAGAGACGGCCCGGAGCAACCGCGACTTCAAGCGGGCCGATCAGATACGCGACGAACTGAGCGCCCGTGGCATCCTCCTCGAGGACAGCGCACAGGGTACGCTCTGGCGGAGAACCTGAACGCAAGAGCGTCCGTCGGGCCGGGGCCGGTCTTTTACACGACCCTCGAATAGCGTGTGCCCACCGCATGCAGGGTGCTGGCTTCCAGATGGGCATCGAAAACCATCGCGATCGCGCGCAGGACCAACCGCCCGCGGGGCGTGATGTCGAGTTGGTCATCCGAGCGCTGCACGAGCCCGTCGCGCTCCAGTGGTTCCAGGCGATTCAAGGCAGGCCTGAAATACTCCACGAAGTCGATTTCGTAGCGGTTTTCGAATTCGGTGAACGTCACGGTATCGCGGCACATGACAGCCGATATGACATCGCGGCGTATGCGGTCGTCGAGAGTGAGTACATAGCCCCGCTCGGCGGGATGCCGGCCGGCGGCTATCGCTTTTTCCCACGCCCGCGTGCCCCGTGTGTTCTGGATGTAGGCATCGCCGATCGAACTGATCGCGCTGGCACCCAGGCCGAGCAGGTCGGTATCCGGACCGGGCACGTAGCCCTGGAAATTGCGCACCAGGGTGCCTTCGCTGCGTGAGCGCGCCAGCGCGTCGGTGGGACGCGCGAAATGATCCATGCCGATGTATTCGTAACCGGCCGCGGTGAGTCGTTCGATGGCCTGCACCAGGAGCGCCATCCGGTCCGCGCCGCGCGGCAGGGCATCCGATTCCAGCAGGCGCTGGGCCCGGAACCGTTCCGGCAGGTGTGCATAGCCATACAGGGCAATGCGGTCGGGGCCCAGAGCGACCACGTGATCGAGCGTGCGGGCGAACCGCTCCCGATTCTGGTGAGGCAGGCCGTAAATGAGATCGAAGTTGAGGGAATCGAAACCGGCACCGCGTGCTGCCGAGACACGCTCTGCCAGGGCCTCGGCCGGCAGCACTCGGTTGATGGCCTGTTGGACGGTCGAGTCCAGGTCCTGCACGCCGAAACTCAATCGGGTGAAACCGATCCGATGCAGCGCCTCGATGTCTTGCGCAGAGACGGTACGGGGATCTATTTCGATCGACCAGTCCGAGCGTTGCGGAGGGGCAAAATGGAATACTTTGCGCAGGGCATCCAGCAATTCATTCAGTGCAGCGGGATCGAAGTAGGTCGGCGTGCCGCCACCAAGGTGAATCCGGCTGACTTCACGGTCGTCTGTCAGGTAGGGCGCCAGCATCGCGGCTTCATCCGGGATCAACTCGCGGTAGTGCGTTGCCCGGTCCGTGTTGCGTGTTATGACGCGGTTGCATGCGCAGTAAAAACACAGGGAATGGCAGAACGGCAGGTGCAGGTACAGTCCCAGGGGGGCAGGCAGTGCATCGCCGTTGGAACGTCCGATGGCGGCGGCGAGCTCCCGGAGGCCCACGCCGTCGTGGAAATCCGCGGCTGTCGGATACGAGGTATAACGCGGCGCCCGCACGTTGTACCTTTCCGTAAGCGCCAGCAGATCCTCCATGGGTTTCTCCCGTCAAATGCTGCGTATTACTATGAACAAGGCTCGCCCGGTATGCCTTGATACAGATCATTTGTGGTGCAATTCGCGCGCTGCGCCGCCACGCCACGCTTGCCGGGAGGAGAGGGCGGGCACAGGCGCATAATGTATGCACCGACCGACGCCGGAGACCGCGCTCAGCAATGAAGTACCAGGCAGTCAATTTCTCGGAACAATACCGTAAATTCACCGATCGCTGGTCGCCGCGGGTGATCGCGGAGATGAACGACTACCAGTTCAAGCTGGCCCGGATCGAGGGCGAATTCGTCTGGCACAGCCATGCCGATACCGATGAGGTCTTCATTGTCCTGGACGGGGCGATGTCGATCGAGTTCCGCGACGGACGCGTGGACCTGGAGGCCGGCGAGTTGTTCGTGGTCCCCCGCGGCGTGGAGCACAGGCCCGCGGCCGAACGGGAATGCCGCATCATGCTGGTCGAGCCGCGGGGCACGGTCAACACGGGTGACAGCGGCGGCGAATTAACGGCCGATAATGACATCTGGGTCTGAGGCGAGGCCGCGACCGGTGTGTTTGCGCCGGAGGGCACGGGAAAGGCAGTTGGCCCTATAATCGTTAGCCGCGCACCTGCTGCAGTCGCGTTTTTCACAGGAGGACGTCGCATGATTTACTCGAGTATTACCGACACGATCGGCCGCACGCCGATCGTGCGCATCAACCGCCTGGCCCCGCAAGGCGTCGACATGTATGTCAAGGTCGAGGCCTTCAATCCCGGCGGCTCGGTCAAGGATCGCCTGGCTTACGCGATCATCCGCGATGCGGAGGCTCGGGGCGAATTGAAGCCCGGGCAGACCGTGGTCGAGGCCACCTCCGGCAATACCGGCATCGCGCTGGCCATGGTCTGCGCCGCGCGCGGCTACCCGTTCGTGGCCTTCATGACCGAGACATTCTCGATAGAGCGGCGCAAGCTGATGAGGGCCTATGGCGCCAAGGTTGTGCTGACCCCGGCCTCGGCCCGGGGCACGGGCATGATCGAGATCGCAAGGGAATACGCCGAGAAGCACGGCGCCTTCCTGGCCCGGCAGTTCGAGAATCCGGCCAATCCCGGCTATCATCGCCAGACCACGGCGGCCGAAATCCTCTCCGACTTCGCCGGACGGCGCCTCGATTGGTTCGTTTCCGGCTGGGGCACCGGCGGCACCATGACAGGCGTCGGCGAAATGCTCAAGCTCGCCCGGCCCGAGGTGAAAACCATCGCCGCCGAACCCGCCAAGGCTGCCATGCTCAAGGGCGAGGAATGGAACCCGCACAAGATCCAGGGCTGGACCCCGGATCTGATACCGGCGGTCCTCAACCGTTCCGTGCCCGCCGATATCCTGACCGTCGGGGACGAAACGGCGCGTGATACGGCGCTGGCGCTGGCGCGCCAGGAAGGTATCTTCTGCGGCATCTCCTCCGGTGGCACCTTCGCCGTGGCCCTGGAAGTGGCCAGACAGGCCGACAAGGGCGACGTGGTCCTGGCGATGCTGCCCGATACCGGCGAGCGCTATCTCTCGACCTTCCTGACGGAAGGCATGAACGAGGGATCAGACGAGACCTGAGCGGGCCCGTGCGCGTGGTCGTGGTCAAGGCCTATGAGCGGCCTTACGAGAACCCGATCGTGGTACGGGCGGGAGATTCGGTGACGCCCGATTTCGACAGGGCAACCGACATCCCGGGCTGGGTCTGGTGCACGGCGTCGGACGGACGGGCTGGCTGGACACCGCATGCCTGGCTGGTCCGAAACCCGGACGGTTGGCGCATCGACCGGGATTTCAATGCCATCGAACTCACGATTGAACCGGGCGAGGCCCTGGACGTGTTGAAGGAAGAAAGCGGCTTTTACCGGGTGGCCAAATCCGATGGCGAAACCGGATGGGTGCCCTGCGACCATGTTGCCGCCGACAGGTAGGAGCGGCTTCAGCCGCGATCGGGAGTGTCGGCCCCGCGGCTCGGATCATGCCTGTTGGCGGCGCTGGTAGGCTTCCAGGGTATTCTCGAGCAGCATGGCCACCGTCATCGGGCCGACCCCACCGGGAACCGGTGTGATCCAGGCCGCGTGATGACTGGCTGTCGCGTAATCCACGTCGCCGACCAGCTTGCCGTCGTCGAGGCGATTCATGCCCACGTCGATGACCGTTGCGCCGGGCTTGATCCAGTCGCCCTCCACCACGCCGGGCTTGCCCACGGCGACAACCAGCACGTCGGCGCGTCCCACGTGGCTGCGCAGATCGGTCGTGAACTTGTGGCAGACCGTGATCGTGGCACCGGCCAGGAGCAACTCCAGCGCCATCGGTCGGCCCACGATGTTGGAGGCGCCGACGATAACGTGATTCCGGCCCTTGAACGGCTCCTCGACGCTTTCCAGCAGCCGCATGATGCCCTTGGGCGTGCAGGAGCGCAGCGTGGGAATCCGCTGGGCCAGACGTCCGACGTTGTAGGGGTGGAATCCGTCGACGTCCTTGGCCGGATCGATGCGCTCCAGCAGGTCGGCTGCATCGAGATGGTCGGGCAGGGGGAGCTGGACGAGGATGCCGTCGATGGTTTCCTGCGCATTCAGCCGCTCGATCAGGTAGTTGAGCTCTTCGGCGTGGGTGTCGGCGGGCAGTTCGTAGGCGGTGGTCTCGATGCCGACCTCGCGGCAGGCGTCGCGCTTGTGGCGGACGTAGATCTCCGAGGCCGGATCCGCGCCCACCAGCACCACGGCGAGTCCGGGCCGGCGTTGTCCGGCGTTTAGCAGCGCCTCCACCTCGGTACGCAAGTTACGGCGGATCTGCAGGGCGACGGCCTTGCCGTCCAGGAGACGAGCGCTCATGGTCGTTTCGCGGCGAATGGGCACCTATTGTACCGGCCCCGCCGCCGGGTGCGTTGACCCCGCCCCCGGGGGCGGCTAACATGCGCGCAGACGGGGTGTGGCGCAGCCTGGTAGCGCGCCTGCTTTGGGAGCAGGAAGTCGGAGGTTCGAATCCTCTCACCCCGACCACCTCAACCTGACGCCGGACCGGTGTTGGAGACCTTGCAGCAGGAGACGATGGGGAAGGATTCGAACCTCCTTCTCCGGTTCGCTTTCCTGTTCCGCCTTCCGGGCTGCACGACGGAAAGTCCGGTGCGCGCCGTCCCTGGCGCGCCCGCTCGGTGGGGCGGAGCGGTGCTCCGCCGGAATCCGCCTCGCCCTCTCACCCCGACCAGTTCCGACAGGGCCGGTCGCCCGGTTCAGGCTTGACAGCCACGGCCATGCCTCTAAAATATGCATCAAGAAAGCGGGAATAGCTCAGTTGGTAGAGCACAACCTTGCCAAGGTTGGGGTCGCGAGTTCGAGTCTCGTTTCCCGCTCCAGATTTACAGCAACAGCCGAATTCATGAGAACAGTTCCCTGAAACCCCGGCCAACCGGGGTTTTTTGTGGCCGGGGCGACCTGTGGCGGCGTACCGGGGCAAGCTGTTATATTGCGCTGACGCAAAGGCCAGATGGCAGAGTGGTTATGCAGCGGCCTGCAAAGCCGTGTACGCCGGTTCGATTCCGACTCTGGCCTCCAATTTCCAGGCAATGGGCCGGGCCCGGGTGGCGAAATCGGTAGACGCAGCGGACTTAAAATCCGCAGGCCGCAAGGCCATGCCGGTTCGAGTCCGGCCCCGGGCACCAATAAAATCAATAACTTATAAGACCATCAGCGCCATAGGTATTTTAGAGCCTCTTTTATGTAAGCGCCATGTAAGCATCACGCGATCAAAAGGGTCGATTTCTCAAGCTTTCGTGCAAAGGGGACCCAGATCCGCAGGGGTGGCCACAAAAAACAGCCTGGATGTTCATTATTCAACTTTGTCCTCATTCTTTCTGGGGGCTCAGTTGTGGCATAAGAGACGTTCCTTGGCCATTTTCTCCGGGCACGGTTCCCAACAGTTAACAGTGTCAACTCGACAAAAGCCCAATACCTAGCGGTTTTGCGGCATTTTGGAGTTAACAGGGACAGGCTATATAGAGACCCGATAGCCCCCCTTTGGGATAACCAAGTAAGGGGCAAAAAATCACACTCGCGAGCCGTTAGTAGAGGTTCCTTTCCCTCGCACATGGGATACCCCGGCTTGCTAACCGATCTTTGAGAGATGCGGCCTGAGGCTTGTAGCTCCGTTACCATTTGGCAATGCCCAAAAGCCCAGAGTATCGGTGTATCCGGCGCAATTGGCGTTATCTAAAATGGGCCTTCATGGATAGACAGCTACACTTGCTCATGCAGGCGCCCCATACACCCTTTTTTCGTTGGCGAGCACGGAAACCAGTACCAGTACTTTTCCTTGGGACATACGGACGCGCGTGAAAAGGT
>Ga0102952_1000100_pt1 | contig 45227 bp, 45 predicted proteins | sample SalPon2A_C_D1_MG_FD_78506 | JGI IMG/M metagenome (GOLD analysis project Ga0102952, IMG submission 78506) | Soil microbial communities from South San Francisco under conditions of wetland restoration - Salt Pond MetaG R2A_C_D1_MG | ecosystem: Environmental > Terrestrial > Soil > Wetlands | place... | reverse complement strand
TGCCCATTTTTCAAACAAACCGAAGGCCAGGGCATAACCCATGGTATTCTCAAAATAGCCCGGGTCATCCTCCAGCAACATTTTCAATTTATGTTCCTCGGCCACTTTTATAAAACGCTTAAATCCCTTTAATTCAGATAAGACCTGGTTGCCAATGGCATTTCGTTTAACCATATAAAGATTCAACCTGAGGAGCACTACGCTGGTAATGGCAATTGCAAATGCCGCCAGGAGCCCCCAGTTAAATAATCCCGCCAGGGTACCCAGAATTCCCACTACCAGGATTACGGCCACCATGATGTATTTCACTTTCCTCGATTCGGCCACATAATAGGGTTGCGCCTGTTCCTTAAGCATGCGTTTGGCAGCATTCATCGTGGTGTAAAAGGAGTTTTTTAAACTACTCACTAACACCTCCGGCTGATTTTCGGTTGTTCCCTCCCCTTCCGGGTGCCCGGAGGCAGCCGGTTTAGCGGTCGCACTTTCAAATAACCCGCTGAACATTTCCCGGGCGTAGTCCGGAGAGTCCGCCGGCAATGGTTTCAACCTTATCAACCGGGTATCCCCCTTTCCAAACCATCCCTTTTTTCCAATCTCCTCGATTTTCAGGTATCCGTTGGCACCCCAATATGGGATCAGGGCTATAAGATCGGCGGTATCACTCTTATCATCCATTAAAAATCCCGCCATCGAAGGGTCAATTTTACCGGGAGGGTAATAACTGGTTGTGCTTACCACCCTGTCATCCTTGCCAAACCTGTACCACACTGCGATAAAGCCCCCAAGGAGTGTGGCAACAATGAAAACCCATCCGTAGGAATCCCAAAATGGCCAGAAGGGTTTTTCCTCCAAAATGGAATCGACCGGAAGATTGATCAGGACCGTTACGCTCTCGCCCTGCCGAGATGTAAAGCCTTCCCTGCTCAGCCCGGTTAAGACGCCTTTTGAAAACCCCAGTTTGAAATCCTCACTCGGTTTGGAATTACCCTGGACACCTGAATAAACAAAACAGTTTCCCGCATTCAGTTCGATATCTTCGGGTACGTGGATCCTGAAATTAATTTTGTGAAACGGGGCAGCCCAGCCATCCGGCTTGATATTCCAGTAAAATCGAACGTATTCCTCACCAAATAGGAAGGCGTTATGGACACGGTAGCGGATTTCATAATGCTGAGGACCTATAAGGGTGATGTTTTTATCGCCTATTTTTATTTCTATCTGGTCCGATAATTTTTGTACAAAATCAAATGGGGCGTCGAATTTATACCCCGGAACCCGGATGTGGCTTATCCTAATCTTTCTGTCTTCTTCCTTGCCCTGGTCTTTTACCAGGTCATACCGGGTTTGAATAGTACGGTAAATACCGTGTTTTTGGGTTTCAAATTCGAGGTCGTATTTTTCAACCACATCGAAATAACCCTCCCGGTGGACGGTGATGTCCACCGAAGCAGTATTAACCGTAAAATCCTGGGCAAGACAAATGCACCGGGCCAGGAGGAAGCAAAGAACGGAAAGCCTTAATTTCATGACAGATGCGCCGGGTCTTAAGAAAAGTGAATCAGGTTGGATCAATACGTAGGGTGGGGACTTAAAATTAGGCCGAAAAATCTACTTTGACATTTTCCCTGCTGGCGGTATCTGTTTCGAAATAATCGAAATGCTGGTAATTGAACATCCCCGCAAACAAGACCCCGGGGACACTCTCGCCATAGCTGTTATTTTCCCTGACCGAACCATTGTAATAACGGCGGGCACGTTCGAGGTTTTCTTCAATGGCATTCAATTTTTCCTGAAGGTCCAGAAAATTTTGATTGGCCTTGAGGTCGGGATACGCTTCGCTAAGGGCAAAAATACTCCGCAATGACTGTTGTAGCTGATTTTCAGCTTTAATTTTGCCATTAATGTCCCCATCCGGTACCTGCATCGCTGCATTTCTAACCTTTATTACCCCTTCCAAGGTTGATTTTTCATGTTTGGCATAGCCTTTCACGGTTTCCACCAGGTTGGGAATCAGGTCATATCGCCGTTTCAGGGCAACATCAATATTGCTCCAGGCATCCTTCACCAGATTGCGGTTCTTTACAAAGCGGTTGAAAATCCCAACAATTACAATAACGAGGAGAATACCGATGCCCAGTACGATTAGTAATAATGTCATGGTTGTTTGATATATGAGGTGGGTACCTCTTGTTTTTGACTAAATTACGCTAATTATAAGACGATTGGGGTGCGAAGCCATAAAAATCATCTCAGCGCTATAAACTTAGGCCTGATAGCCCCGGCATTTTAGACACCATGTTTCAAGGTGCCGTATCACTGAGCTTCTGAATAGGCGTGAGCAGGAGTTTCCGGAATTCCACTTCCGATCCCTCTGCCTGCAAAGCGATCTGTCCGCTACTGGCCGTGGCATCGTAGCCGTAATTCACAAGATCTCCATTTACCCATACTTTTATGGAATTCCCAAGGCATTCAATAACCATTCGATTCCATTCCCCAACCGGGGCTTCAGAATCGTCTGTGAGGTTTTTGATCTGCCTCAGATCCCCCTCGGCGCTTCCCCAATCCTCTTTTGGGCCTCTGCGCTCGACCATATTGTCTGTTGTTATATCCTCGCGGATGACCCAGAAATCCCCTGCATTGCCGTGCTCCATCTGAACTTCTATCGACTTCGGGAACATTTTATAAAGGGCCCTTGGGGTTGATGCGAATACGAGGACACCACAATTTCCGGGTTCCCCCGCAAAACGATACTCCACCTCCAACCGGTAATCCTTATAGTTTTTATCTGTTATGAGATGCCCCCCCGGGGTGCCCAGGCTTACCAACATCCCGTCCCGTACGATAAAAGGGACACGGGCATCCGGGATACTGTCGAGAGCGGGAACATCCACGTGCCACCCCTCCAGGTTTTCTCCGTTGAACAGGGAAACGGGTTCCTGTGATAAACAACCCGTAGCTAAACCGATTGCCAAAAAAACCAATGCTAATTTTTTCATGAATGATTCTGTTAAACGGGAAAAGATACACATTTTTTTGCTCAGGCAGGGACCTGCTGGCTCAGGCAATGCAAGGTACCGAATCCCCAAATCAGGTCGGAGGCACCGAGCCCTATGACCTTCCGGTTCGGGAAACACCCCTGTATGGTTTCCAGGGCCTCGGCGTCGTGTACATCATTAAAAGTGGGAACCAGCACACAACCGTTCAGGATCAGGAAATTGGCATAGCTGGCAGGCAGGTTGATTCCCTCGAACTTTATGGCCTCCGGCATGGGGAGGGTCTTTATGTGGAGGGGCTTCCCGGTCTCGAGCCTGGCCCGGTGCAGGCGTTCCAGGTTTTCCTGTAATGGCCGGTAATTGGAGCTTTTTTTCTCCATTTCCACCACCGCAATAACCGAATCGGCGGCGGTAAACCGGCAGAGGTCGTCAATATGCCCATGAGTATCGTCCCCTTGAACCCCATTCCCCAACCAGATGACATTGGTTATTCCCAGGTACTGTTCAAAAATGTGCTGGTAATCGGCTTTGCCAAATCCGGGGTTTCGTACCTGTATGTCAGGGTGCAACAGACATTCCTCCGTGGTCAGAAGGCTTCCCTTCCCGTTGCTGTCAATAGCTCCTCCTTCCAGCACAACGGGCCTCCCCCGATAAACAACCCGCGTAAGGGGAATTTCCAGGAATTCTGCCACCTTGCCGGGTACTTGGCGATCGAGGCGGTAATTGCCGTATTTGGCCCAGCCATTGAAACCAAAATGGAGGGCTTCCCTCCTATCCCCGTTCCGGATAATGATGGGGCCGGCATCCCGCATCCAACTGCGATTGGTTTTCTGTATTAGGTAGAAAACCTGTTCTGTTCTGACGTGGGCGCGCTCCAGCATATCTTCCACCCGGTCGCGGAGTTCCTGATTGGCAACGAGGAGGAATACCTTTTCATAAGCGGCAATCTTTTTGATGAATTCCACAAAGGCCCACTGTACGGCCTGGTATTTCCCCGGCCAATCCTTTCCATCGGGGGGGAAACAGAGCAGGACCCCTTCCTGGGGTTCCCATTCAGCCGGAAAACGCCTTTGGCTACCGTTCATGATCTATGGCCCTTTTGGACAGATCCCCGAAGGCATCAATGCGGCGGTCCCTGAAAAATGGCCAGTTCTGGCGCACATCCTCCTGCAGGGCCAGGTCAACTGTGGCCATGACAACCTCTTCCTTATCCCGGCTGGCCTGGGCCAGGATCTCCCCCTGCGGCCCGGCAATAAAGGATGCCCCCCAGAATTCTATCCCCTTGGTACCGGGTACATATTGTTCCAGGCCAATCCGGTTGGCGGCAGCCACGTAAACTCCATTGGCAACCGCATGTCCTTTCATTACGTTCATCCAGGCGCCGTATTGTTTTTCGCCATATTGTTCTTTTTCTCCCGGATGCCAGCCAATTGCGGTCGGATAGAACAATACCTCCGCTCCTTTTAGTGCGGTTATACGGGCTGCCTCCGGGTACCACTGGTCCCAACATATGAGGGTACCAATGTTTCCCTTCTGGGTGTGGATGGATTGAAATCCGAGATCACCGGGCGTGAAGTAAAATTTTTCGTAGTAATGGGGGTCATCCGGAATGTGCATTTTCCGATAGAGGCCGGCTTCCTTTCCATCGGCATCCAGAATATATGCACTGTTGTGATAGATCCCCGGCATCCTTTTCTCGAAGAAAGGGACAATGACCACCACCCCCAACTCGCGGGCCAGGGCGCTGAACGCCTTGAAGGAATCTCCATGGAGTGGTTCTGCCAGGGAAAAATTCGCGGTATCCTCACTTTGGCAGAAGTAATGACTGGCATATAATTCGGGGAGGCAAATCACTTCGGCCCCTTTCCGGGCCGCTTTCCGCACCCAGGCCAGACCCTTTTTGAGATTGTTTTCCGGGCTGTCATTCAAATATAATTGGAGTACGGCAATGGTGTATTTGGTCATAGGTATATTGACTAAGGACATTTGCGGTACGCCAGGCGTACCAGGATAAAATCCGTTCCCAAAAATACTATTTTATCGGGAGATATATGAACCTGGCCGGCTTAATAGGGCTCGGATAAGTGAAAAGGGCTATTGCCGTGGAGATGTTGAAAACTACTGTAATTCAGGGGGATACTTTAAATATAATCCCGTATATTTAGAAAAAACAACATGGACCGAGCTAAAAAAATCAACCTGATCGCTTTTCTTTTGGGGGTCACTGCGGTGGTTATGATCGTATTGGGCTTTATGGTACAAATGCCCGCCCCTGCGATTACAGGCATTGGGTTTTTACTGATCGTTTGGGCCCTGCTGACACTTAAATAGGCATTTCGGCACAAGCGCGGGCTGTTGTTCCCGCCGAAGGCCAGCAGGATGAACGTGCAGGTTCAGGAATCCCTATATACCAGTACGTTGGGACACCCAAAATTATTGGGCGATAATCATCCCTTTCATCGACCATAGGATCCCGAGTACTTCATTCTGGGTTTCCTGGTCCAGTCCTCTGTTATGCATTACGCCCAAAATGTCATCTATGGCATGCATAAACTCCGAGGGGCTGATATTCATCCCCCGATGGGCCGTTACCATATCCCTTCCGGAATATTTGACATTTCCCCCGCTTCCCGCGCTGAAAAAATCTATGGAATGTTGGATGATACCGGCCAATTTATCAGGCTGTTCCCGATATGGGAGGAACCGTTTGGAGATTGATGGGTTCCCCATATGGGCCTCCACGGCCTCCTGTACAAGGGCGGTAACGCCGGCAGCTCCCCCCAGGCGTTCGAATAGGATGGTTTTCATGTGTTTGTGTTTTTGCCCCTAAGATATGCAATGCAAGTTGTGACGGATATGCCAAATAATTCGAATGATCCGAATTTTGGACCAGTGGGTAAAAGGAGATCCAACGGTCAGGCCAGGTGTTGTTGCACGTATTTGGAGGGAAGGATCCCAAAGGTTTCCGAAAAGCACTTGGAAAAGTAAGCTGGATTGTTAAATCCGGTTTCATAGGCAATTTCTGCGATGGATCCAAAATTGCGGTGGAGCAATTCCATCCCTTTCCGCAATCGGAAATCCCGCAGGAACCGATTGGGCGACATGCCCGTCAAATTTTTGAGTTGCCTGTAGAGCTTACTTTTGCTGTATCCCAGGGCTTTGCTCAACATGGGCACATTCAGGGCTTCATCATTATATCTTTTTTCACAATATTCTACCAGCCGGTTCAGAAATCTTTCTTCATCCGGGCTCAAGATCCTGAACACCTGCCGGTCTATCCGGGCATTCCTGTTTTCTTCCTCGTAAAGGGCTTTTATTTCAGAAGTTACGACCAGGGGAGCTTTCATATATTCGCACATATGGCGGGCCGTGGCGATCACCTCCCCGAAAATTGCCTTTTCCTTATTTACCGGTACTCCTCCGTGAATGCCTATATGCAATTTCCGGATATCAGGATCAAATTTGGGCGTGAGGTACTTGAAGCCTGATAATATCTTCAGGGCGCAAAGGATGGCATTGCTAACCGAGTGAAAGGATACCAGGTACCTGTGATTGTCCTGCCTGACCACACGGCCCTTGTATTCTTTCAGGCGATTGGAAATCCCGTGGTGGAATTTCTGGGTGAACAGGGTATATTGGCTGGCTTCAAGGCGATGAAGGTAGTTACTCGTTTCAATACTCATGATAACGCGAAAGGCCGAATCATCGATCACCAGCAGGTCTTCCTTTTTCTCGGTCTCCGGATCTTCAATCCGTCCAAGGAAAGATTCCACCAGCCTGGGATTTACTTCAATGACTTTATGCGGGATGGCGCCATGTGCTTGTTCATGCATGGCTTTTAATGAAGCCTCATCGGGAGCTTCTATAAGGCAAAATGCCTGGTGCCTTTTGGGGTCACACCAGTACGTAATCCCCTTACAACCGAACAGATGTTGTATTTTCAGGTCCTGCTGATGCATAAGGGCAACGTGTGCCGGGGTGATATCATCAGGGATATCGTGGCGGTCCATATAAATTGGCATGACCTTTTTTACGAAAGATACGGAATTACAGGGAATTTCGGAAGTTGGAATTACCCCTGTTTGCCGGACGATCTCAGCATTTCAACAGGCATCAGGTTTCCGTCTTTCGACAGACTTGCCGAAGGATACTTATTGCTGTACCGTCCTTCCCTGGATTCTTACAAAAACCGCAGGGAACAATAGGTCGGCATTCTATAGGATCCCAGCCGGTGTTATCGGGAAACCGGGTTATTGCCTTCTTTGGTAGAAGATCTGCCAGGCGGTCTTCCAGGTCTTCCCGCCATCCCTTGTTCCTTCCCAGGTCCAGGTAAGGCTGTCTGGCTTGATATCGGAAAATACCATACGATACAGAACCCCCCGATTATCCTCTTCGGTCATCCGGAAGATCCGCTGCCCGTCTGTTGTGTCTCCCACAAAATGGAAATAGCCGCCGCCGTTGTCTGCCCAGGATTGGTACCAGGTATTTGCCTGAGGGTTGTATACCGAAATGCTCGTGCCCCTGAACCCATCGGCGGGATCTTCAAAATGTTCTTGCAACACCTTGCCATCCAGGATTTTTTCGATGTGGTTGCTGCCTTTTACCACGGTAGAATCCGGGCCGTACCAGTGAACGTCCCACTCCCCTACCCAAAAATCAAAGTCGTTATGATTTGAGGTTTGGGCTCGCAGGAAGGCCAGGGGAAGTAAAAAAAACAAAGAGAATGTGCTGTGTCTGATGGTTTTCATAGGCGTTAATTTACGATTTATGGTGGGCCGTGCATGGCTGCGCGGCGGCAATTTCACAATTTTCTGTCAATAACCGCAAACCGGTTCTCATATGGTCCAGTAGCCCGGGCGATATACCGGCCAGGGCTGTCTCACGATTTTGGGCTATGACCGGGCGCAGGACCTCCAGGATATTTAAACCTTTCGCGCTCAGGGACAATTGGGAACGACGCTTATCCGTCGCATGCACCCGCCGGCATAAATACCCGTTTCTTACCATTGAGTTGATCATTCGCGTCATGGATGCGTCTTCCTTAAATAATATTTCTGCGAGGCGTACCTGAGACAATCCTGGCCGGTCATGAATGAGAAGCAACAACAGGGCCTGGTCTAGCGTAATATCGTTGGCTACAAAACCCAGTTGCTTCTGAGCAAATTTTCGGTAGGTTTTAATTGCCTTTTCTATGGCATAAAAAATCGTAAAAGTTGGTAAGGGTAGCACGTTCTAAAGGAATTTGATTTAATTGATATATCAAATATAGTCATAAATACCTAAAATTTACAATAAAAAAAGCGCCCTTAAGGCGCTGTCAAATCCAAATGTTACCGAAATATACGGAATTATGAATTAATATTCACTACCTGCAGGTCAAAAATAAGATCCTGCCCTGCCAGGGGATGGTTGGCGTCAATAATAATATGGTCGTCCTTGACTTCGGCAACGCGTAACTGGCGTTCAGACCCGTCAGGGTTTCGGGCCACGAGCCCCATCCCTACTTCGGGTTTGATGCTATCCGGCAGTTCTTCATTTTTGATGCTCTGGAAGAGTTCTTTACGTACTTCCCCATAAGCTTCCTCCTTGGGAATGGTGACCGTTTTCTTTTCGTTCACTTCCATATTGAGCAACCCTTTTTCAAAACCGGGAATAAAGTTACCCTGGCCCAGGGTAACCTTCAGGGGTTGTTTTCCCTCGGAGCTATCGAATACTTGCCCGTTTTTAAGCTTTCCTGTGTAGTGCACTTCAACCGTGTCGTTTGCTTTTACTTTGCTCATGCTTTTGCTATATCTATCAGGTTATCCATTTAATGAATTGCAAAACTAGGCATTCTCAGATAGTTCAGCGAATGATCTGGGAAAAATCCCGGGATTCCGTGGGCAAATATGGCCGGTAATGGTGTGCTTTCCGCCAGGATGTGGCTCTTTCTCAGGGTATCTTAGGGACTCCAAAAAGGATCTCCGGCCGGGATAAATTTCACCGGAACTTCGGGCACAAATTCCCGCAGCCAGTCGGCGCAATAGTCCATCCCCCCTTCTTCGGATATGGCGTGCCCCAACATAATGAGCGCTTTCTTTTTGCCCTGGGCGGCAGCGTCGCGAACGTATTCAACTGTTTCCCATTCATGGGTTTCCCCAATGATCAGGGCTTCCACATCTTGTTGTTCCAGGGCGGCGATCTGCCTTTCGGAACCGGCAGCCCCAAGCACCATTCCAACCTGGCTTAGGGACATTTCCGGGTTCCCCACTACCCTTATGTTGGCGGAAGGATAGATTGTTTGGAGCATCCCGGCCAACCCCTTTAGATCGGTCTGGGGTATCTTGTATACATAAGGCCTTTGCCGCGTTTCATATCCGGACCATCCCAATTGGGCAACTACCCCCTTATAGATCCCATCGGGATCTGTTTGATGGAAATGGTCGTGAAAACGGAAAACGATCATATGGTGGTCCCTGATAAAATCGCGTTTGGCCCGGAAGACGGAATCACTTTCCAGCCAGTCGGTTTTATCCAGGTGGTTATAAAAGGTAGGTTCGTGGGTAATGACCATATTCAGGCCAGCCGCGTGGGCCTTTTCCAAAACCTCCATGGTAGCCAAAAAAGTTGTGGCGATCCCGGTTACGGCCATGTCTGCACTTCCCCCTTTAAAAGTATCCACCGTTTCCTGTTGCCAGGGTACGGTCACATGGTTTTTGATCCTGGCAATCACCTCCCCGGCGGTCAGGGTATCCTTACCAATCAAATCGGGCGGTTTCATCCCCAGCAAAATGAAGGTTAGAAAGGCAATAAGGGCTGGTTTGTGTAATGGTTTCATCTTTCCCAGTATTTTAATGACATCCCAACCGGAAATTGGGCGGTGGCCATAAAAATACTTTAAAATCCCCATTGTGGCGGAAAACAATGGTGCGAATTCCGCTTATGAATTGAGCCATTCCCGGAATTCCCGGGATTTGGCCTTGCTTACCACTACCCTTTCCGCAACGGGGGGCTGCAGGGATACGACCAGCTTGCCGTTAAAATATTGACGAATATTCGTAATAGCCTCTCGGTGGGCGATATATTGCCTGTTCAGCCGGCAGAATACCGCGGGGTCCAGGTCCTCTTCCATTTCCTCCAGGGTCCCTTCGGGAAAATACACCTGGTTGTCCCGGGTATGCAGTTTTACAATCCCTTCATCGATCCGCAGGTAAGCGATAGAATCCGTTTTCAGGGGGATCCAGGTATTCCCCTTTGCAACCAGCAGGGATGTTTTATAGGGGTTCTTCCTCAGGTTGACCATGTTCAGCAATCGTTCCATCTGCCGGGTCATACCCGCCGGGCCGTGGATCTGGGTTTTGAATTGTTCCAGGGCCGCGCCCAGTTCTTCTTCATCTATGGGCTTCAGGAGATAATCAATGCTGTGTACCTTGAAGGCTTTGAGGGCATACTGGTCATAGGCCGTGGTAAAGACTACGGGGACTTCTATGTCTACCTTCTCAAAAATCTCAAAAGAAAGCCCGTCGGCAAGATGAATATCCATGAAAACCAATTCAACGGGGTGCGACCGGGAAAAATAGGCAACGGTGCTTTTAACCGAATCGAGCACCTCAAGGATTTCCAGATTGGGGTCCAGCTTATTCAAAAGGAAAACCAGGTTTTCACTGGCAGCCCGTTCGTCTTCTACGATGACTACTTTCACGTTCCTGAAATTAATGGCAATTGCACCCTGAATGTGGATTCGTCCTTAAAAATGACGATTTTCTTTTTTCGAAGCAGGAAGTACCGTTTGTCCAGGTTCAGCAGGCCATTTCCGGTTCCGTCAATGGGAGTGGTACGCGGATGAATCCGGTTCTCCACCACCAGGAAATCGTCTTTGGAATAGATTTTAATACTCAGGGGGCAGCCTTTTGAAATTTCATTGTGCTTTACAGCATTTTCTACCAGGAGTTGCAGGGCCATCGGGGGAATTTCCATATGCAAATGACGTTCCGTTATGTCCATATCGATAGTAAAACAATATCGGTGGTATCGGGTTTTTATCAGGAAGGCATAACTTTCCAGGAATTTGATCTCATCCTTCAGGCAGACCAGGTCCCGGTCCCCACTTTGCAAGATATACCGGTACATATGGGAAAGCTTGTTCACGAATTGAGTCGCTTCCTTGTTATCCCGGACCAGAGAATTGAGGGTATTCAGGCTATTGAAGAGGAAATGCGGATTTAACTGGTTCCTGAGTGCGGATAATTCCTTTTGTAGGTTTTGCTGTTGCAGGCGCTCGTTCTCAAGGATGTTTTCCTGCCGGATGACCAGTAACCGCAAAATCCGGGCAACAAAAAGCATAATGATGTGGATGATCCCGAAATTGAAGTACAGGAACCGCTCTTCGCCCCTCGTAAATCCTATCCGTTCCAGCAGGCTATAGGTAGCAAAGGTTATCACCAGGGTAAGCGCATAGATCCCCAGGTTGATTAGGACGGTGAGCAAGCGGTTTATAGGTTCAGAAAATCGGTATAGCCTGTATTTGAAGTTTGCATTGAATTGCAAAACCATATACGAAAATCCAAAAAAATAGACCAGGCGGATGATGAGATAGCTGACCGAAAATTCAGGCAAATGGGCATCGGCAAAAGCCGGGATATGGAACAGCCCAATGGTGACAGGTAGGTTCACCAATACGGAGACCAGGCCTGCTATCCTCCACAGTTCAGATTGTTTAACCTGTTTCACTTCACCTTGATTTGCTATGCTGGTTTACAAATTTACATTAAAAATGCTCAGGGCAGAATCCGGAGCCATACCTAATAAGAAAGGCCCCCAAGCCTGCTGCCGGGAGCCTTTTATCAGTTCATGATTTCTTAGAAATCAATACCGGATGTGGTCTTAAGGCTTTTGAGTTCATCCCAGATCTGCCCGTCCTGCACCTCCATATAAGGGATCTGATCCAGATCAAAGGCAGCGGCCGCATAGGGGTTAAAATCCGCGGGTAAATATTCGTCCACATCAAACCCCAGTTCCACCGGTTCTTCCGGCTCGAGGTACACAATGTCTTCCAACTGTAATGCAGGTTGTGCATAGGGATCGAACCCCTCGGGCAGGTAGACACGGGTATCAAAGCCCAGGTCAACCGGTTCTTCTTCCTCTATATATACGATCTCACTCAGGTCGGGTTCCATCCCCGCATAGGGGTCAAAGTCCTCGGGCAGGTATTGCGCGGTATCGAATCCCAGATCCACGGGTTCTTCATCCTCAATGAATTGTATGTTTCCCAGGTTTATATCCGGGCTTGCTGATGCATACGGGTCGAAATCCGCAGGCAGGTATTCGTCCACATCAAAGCCCAGTTCGATCGGTTCTTCTGTTTCGAGATACACAATGTCATCCAGGCAAAGCGCCGAGGCACCTGCAGTATCGTCATCGCAATAGTCAGCCATTGCAGGTTTTGCATGGGCAGCAGCCTTTTGATGTGCAAGAGATGTTTCCTTGGCCGGAAAGGCGGTTGATTCCGGATAGAAAGGATGTTCCTTAAACGGTTCAAGCAGCACCCTGTTAATATGTGCAGGGTTGGCCTGCTTATGGGTCGGTCTGTCGTCGAGCTTCAGAAAAGTCAGCATTCCGATCGACAGTACTCCAGTCAGTGTCAGTAAACTAGTTGTTTTCATTTTAAAATACTTTTGATGCTATTTGATTTCGGGATATTTCTGGTATCCGGGGTCAAAAGTACTTCAAGGCTACCCGGGGTAGGGAAAGAACCTCACTGAAACGTCCAAAAGGGAGTCTGAAACGTCCAACTTACCAAATCAAATTTCCCCTCCAACTTTTATGGGGACTCTAAAGGAAGTGCTTCAGAAACAGGTTGAGTTCAATATCCGGATGGGATGGGGCCGTGAATAGGAAGCATACCAGCAGGTTGTGGTACCCTAAATTAAAAAAAACCACAGTCACCGGGGATTTACCTGTGGCCTGTGGCATTATTTTAAATTTGTAATTGGATCTCAGCCCCTCACTTGGCATCCAGTATCTTGGTGCTTATGTAAGCACTGGACCTGATTATCTTCCCTTCATCATTAAAATCATGGATATAGAGGGCAGGGATTACAAATTCCTTTTTGTCCGATTTCCGCAGCAACCTGAATTTCCACCAGGACTGCACTACTTTTGCATCTCCCAGGTCGTATTCCAGGTAATCCGGATAGCCCACCTCGTCAATGCTTGTGAAATCATAGGTTTCCCAAAGCTTTGCATTCCTGGCCTTGACCTGTTCAAGGGTCATGGACTCACCTTCGGGGAGTTCAAGGGTCGTGAATTCGGCAGCCGGATCATAAAAGCTGTAAGCCGTGTCGAAATCTCCGAATTCAAAGGCATGCATCATGTGCCGTACTGTGTTGATATTATCATGGTTGTTATAAATGGTGCCATTCTTCCGGTCAGAATAGCTGCGGTTGATCTCCTGAGGAATCCGCATATCGTAATAGGAAATCAGGGAGGTGATCTTATTTTCATCGTTAACTACAAACAGCCGGTGAACGGGCATGTCCAGTTTCACTCCGGTCTTGTTCTGAACTCCTTTAATATGCTCCCAGGTCTGTACCCAGGTACCACTATCCTTATATTCCAGGGCATCGGGATATGCACCTTTGGAGGGTTTAATTGAGAGATAACTGATGTTCGCAGACCACCAGTCCATCTGGTTAAGCCAATCTTCCTTGTCCTGCCCCTTCACATCCTTATCGGCGTTGGTCCCGTTATAGGCCTTGAAATCCTCCGCCATGTAAGCAGCTGCTTTTTCCTTGTCGCTTGCAACAAAAGCAGCCGTAAAAGCATTTACAGTTTCTATGGCGGGATGTTCAATAAAAATGGTCCCATTTTTCTTTTTCTGGGACCAGCTAACAAAAGTTAGCAGGCATATGGCAATTAGTGTCAATCTTTTTTTCATGTTAAAGGTTTTAGTTAATAATTATGGCTTTTTAGGTATCTCAATGGCACAACTAACAATATTTTTTACAAGCCGGGGAAAGATCACGGACCAATAGTTGGGATTAGTGTCCGAATGAGGCCTGTGGCTTCGCGTACAAACAGGCAAGTCTGGAACTGATGTGACCTTTGAGACTTAAAGTGTCATCCGCTTTCCTTTCACCTAACTCAAAAAAGGCTGTACTTTTGTCTAAACAGAAAGACGGGATGGAGCAAGGATTTGCGCACGGCATCATTGATTATTTACGGCAAATCGGGCTCAGTGAAAATTGGGCGAGATACGGAAACCTGGCCATTTTACTGGTAGCCAGCCTGCTTTTTGCCATTTTGCTCGATTGGATAATCTGGAAGGTCCTTAGAAGGGTAACCACCAATTTGGCCCGCAGGAGCAAAACCAATTTCGACGATATCCTGGTAGCCAATCGGGTCCCGCGTTACCTGGCCCATATCCTTCCGCTGCTGCTCGTGCTGGAATGGATCCCCATGATTTTCGCGGACTACCCATATTCCGGCTCCCTCATCCTCCGAATCTTTCAAATCCTGGCGGTGATCCTGGTGCTGCAGATCACCAAAAGCGTACTGAGCAGCCTGAGAGATTATTTCAAAACCCTGCCGCGGTTCCGCGACAAACCCGTGGACAGTTATATACAGGTGTTTATGATCTTCGCCTGGGTGGCCGGGATACTAACCGTATTTGCCCTGCTGACGGGAACGACGGTGTGGAAGTTCTTTACAGCCCTTGGGGCGGCTTCCGCTATAATATTATTGATATTTAAGGATTCCATCCTGGGCCTGGTAGCGAGTATACAGGTCAGCGCCAATGATATGGTGCGCATTGGCGACTGGATTACGTTTGAAAAGTATGGTGCAGACGGGGATGTGATCGAAATCAACCTGGCCACCGTCAAGGTGCAGAATTTCGATAAAACCATCACCACCATCCCCACCTATGCCTTGATTTCCGATTCCTTCCAGAACTGGCGCGGGATGAAAGAAGCCGGGGGACGCCGCATTAAGAGGGCTTTGATCATCCGCCAACGCTCTGTCCGTTTCCTGGATGAAGAAGAAGTGAATTCCCTGAAAAAAATTCAGCTGCTTACCAATTATCTGAACCTGAGAACCCAAATTATCAGGGAGTATAACGAACAGCATGGAATCGACAGGGAATTGGCATTAAACGGGAGAAATCTCACTAACCTGGGCGTTTTTAGGAAGTATATGGAAACCTATTTAGAAAACCATCCGGCCATCAATAAGAAGATGACCCTAATGAGCCGGCAACTTGCCCCCACACCCCAGGGACTGCCCATAGAAATCTACGCATTCAGCAGTGATAAGCGCTGGGAGAATTACGAATACATCATGGCCGATATTTTTGACCACCTGCTTGCCGCTATTCCATATTTTCAACTGGAAATATTCGAATTGCCCACCAGTCTGAAACCGGAGCAGGGAGTCATGGAGTAAGGGACAAGCGCAGGGAGCGGGCCCGGCATGGTTCAGTCCGTCATTTTACCCCAACCCAGTCGTCCCCTGAAACGCGAAAAAAGGATCTTCTTTTTATTCGAATTAATGAAATAAACCCCTGTAAGCAGGACTACGGCGGCAATTACAGACCGGAGTGTAATCAATTCATCCAGGATATACCAACCCAGCAGGAGGGCCACCACCGGGTTTACATAGGTAGATGTTGCCACTTTTTCCGGAGATACGCGTTTTAGCAGGTAATTAAAGGAGGTAAATGCTACAATGCTTCCGAAGAGGATCAGCAGGATCATAGAAACCTGCACAGCTCCGCTCCAGGACGAAGGTAAAGTCCAGTGTTCCCCTATGGCCAGGCTGGAAACCATCAGGAGAACCCCGGCGGATACCATTTGATATGCCGTATTGACAAAGTAGTTGGCGGGCAGGGGTACCCTCGCTACGAACAGGCTACCATAAGACCAGCTGAGCATACAAATAAAAATCATAAGCAAGCCCAATCCGGCATGTTCCCCGGCCACCAGCTGATCCTGACTCACCAGCAGGTAAATCCCCAAAACACCCAGGATTACACCCAGCACGGACATGGCTTCTATCTTTTTGCCTTCCAGCACCCGCATCATAATCAGGATAATCAGGGGTTGAGCCGCAATAACCAGAGCTGCAAAACCGCTATCCACGTATTTTAGGGCCCAAACCATAATCCCATTCCCTAAAGTGAGGAATAGAAACCCTGCGATCAGCGTATTTTTATAGTGTACCCAGCTTATTTTCAAGGAAATCCCCAAAATCTTGCACAGTATAAATATCAGGAGGCCGGCCACGGTAAAACGTACGGATGCCAGCATAAAAGGCGGCAGCTCGGCCACAGCAACCTTGTTGAGCAGGTAGGTGGAGCCCCAGATCACATAGATGGAGAAGAATGCGAGGAGGATCAGGGGAGTCGGTGCGGATTTCGCCATGGAACCTTGATTCTGAAAAACGATCCAATATTACTTATAATCCCCGGATTGGCCTTGAAGAATGTGCTTAATTACGCCTGAATATTCACCAGCCCGAAAATGATAGCCTGCCAAGCAGAAAATCAAAAAAATAAAACAGGCGGGCATCCGGGCCCGCCTGTTCATAAATTCCGGCATTTCTCTGTTATCCCCCTGTGTTGGGTTCTTCGGGTAAGGGAGTAAGGTCAAAATCGAGTTGTGTCTTGTTGCCTGCCACTATGTCCACGTCTTCGGCAAAGGCAGGTTCATACCCGTCCAGGGTAACGTCCACGTCATAAGTACCTTCCAACAGCCCCATGACCATGTAATTTCCATCCGCATCCGTAAAAGTGGTGGTATTCAGCGTATCAGCGGCATAGACATCCACTTCCGCTCCTTCAAGTCCCAGGCGGGAGTCATCTTCCTGAATGGCTCCCACATTCCCGGCCAGGGTACCGGCAAAGGTATTGTTGATCCCTTTGATGACGGGTTTACAATTGAACCCCAGGATACCATCAAGGCTGGAAGCATTTCCCTTGGCCACAAAAGACCGGCTCACATCAAAATCCAGTAACAGGTCGGAGGTAAGACCTCCGGTCACCACCAGGTGGGGCTTAATGAATACCTTTATTCCGGATTCGGCTCCACTGGGCACTTTCAGATCGTAGGTTGTCCCATCGGTAAGCACTATATTGATCCCTTTTACATAAACCCTAACAAGGTCATAGGATCCGGCTGGTACATCGGTTTCCGCCAGTTTTGCGGTAATACCATTGGACAGTTGCAACAGGTTTAACGGCATTTCTTCCTCCATAAGGACCTGATAGGGCGAAGCCCCGTCCATTCCTTCACCGGGTGCATCCTCCCCGCCATCTTCCGCCACCATGCGGGCATCAATTTTAAAAACGGTTACATTGGCTTCTGCAACCATACTGTAAGGAAATGGGGCGTCTGTTAATCGGACCACCACTTTTCCGGTTTCCTGAGTGGATTGATCCCCGTCTGAGCTGCAGCTAACCAGCGAAACAAAAGCCATTAGCATGCAAATGAGTTTTGCAGGATTTTTCATCATTTTCAATTTTAATTTCACAATGTAATTCAGGGCAATCGAAGGGTAAAGATACATCCGGAGCAGGCTTTTATAGGAAATATGCGCAGCTATTCGATGAAATACTTCCTCCTTCCACTCCGTATTCCAATCAAAAAAGGAGGCTTAAAGCCCCCTTATACCTTAAAAAATGTCGAGAATTATCCTTATTTGAGTGTAGCTGAGAGTGTGATTTCTGCTTTCAGGAGCTTGGATACAGGGCAGATGGACTTTGCTTTGTCTGCTACTTCCCTGAATTTCTTTGCGTCTATCCCAGGCACATCGCCGGTAAGATCCAGATCAATACGGGTGATATTTCCGTCCTCAAAGGTAACGTTCGCGGCTACATCCAGAGTTTTGGGCGTAAAGCCTGCCTCCCCCAGAAGGAAACTCAATTGCATGGCAAAACATCCCGCGTGAGCCGCGCCCACGAGTTCTTCGGGATTGGTCCCCGGCTGGTCCTCAAACCGGGTGTGGAACGAATAGGGTGTATCCTTTAATACCCCGCTGTTGCTATATAAGGTGCCGGACCCTTCTTTCCCGCTGCCTTTCCACTGTGCCCCGGCTTTTCTGGTAAATTTCATATTTAATTGTTTTTAAATTGATATATGATTAAGTGTAAACACTATTTAAAAGTTTCGTTTAAAAAGTCCTGCAATTCCTGCCAGGATTCCTTATCCGCCTTTTCCTGATACGCAAGCGGCAGATTGAATTTCTTCCCTAAGGAATCTGCGGCTTTGCTTGTAAAAGAATGTTTCGCCCCCTCGTAAGCGATATATTTGTAGTCGGCCCCAATGCTGTCCATGGCCCTCGTATAGGCCGTTACCGCTTCCTTGGGTATAAAGGGGTCGTCCGCACCATTGCATACCAGTACACGGGCTTTCAGGTCCTTATTGGGCATAATGGGCAGTTGCAGGCCGCCGTGAAAAGCCGCTACGGCATCAAGGTCCTCCCCGGCGTCGGCCATGGTGAGCACCACGCTGCCTCCGAAGCAATACCCGATGGCCGCTATCTTGTCGGGGTCTACGGTAGGCTGTGATTTCAACAATTTCATGGCTGCTTCAAAACGGGCCCTGGCTACATCCATGTTTTGCATTACCATACTTGAAAATTTACCTGCATCTTCCGGATGGCTGGCCTGCTTCCCGTCTCCGTACATGTCAACTGCCATGGCCGTATATCCCAGGGCCGCCAACATGTCGGCCCGGTGCCGGCTGTAAGCGTTGTAGCCCCACCATTCATGCACTACCAGGATGCCGGGCCTTTTTGTTTTCAGGGAGCTATCATACACCACGTATCCCTTCATTTGGGTGGAATCCGTGGAATACGTTACTTCTTCACCCTTAAGCTGAACCCCGCTTTCTTCGGGAGGGCTTGCAACTGCTTTTTTGGGTTCGCCCTTACAGCCAAAAAGAAGTGATCCGGTTAAAATTACCAGGGCCGGAAAAGAAAAAATTCTGTGTTCCATAGGACTTTTTCATGTTTAGGTTGATATCCTTAAAAATACACAATATAGGCTGGAAACTCATCCGTATGTCTGCGTGATATCGGAAGGTCCCCTGTGGAACATATGCCATATGCCCTCTCACTCCCTGAGTCCCTCCCCTTCTATCCAGGGGGCTCCTGCCGTCTTAAGGGCCGCCTCCAGCTGGGGCAGGGTTTGTTGCGTTAGCGCTTGCAATCGCCCTTCCACGCCATTTAACTGCTGTTCCGCCCTAGACAAGGCCTTCAGGTGATTGGGCGTAGGCCCGTAGGTGGTACTGAGTACGCGGGAGCCTACCGTGACTGCTTCCTGTGGTGATGGAGGGTTATCTTCTCCAATTTGGTTTTTGGCAGGGTTGCCATGCATGACATTTTTCAATTCCAGGAGGGCGTCGCGCGCATCCTCTATCTGTATAAACAAATCAGCGGAAGGGGAAGGCGCCTGTTTCAGGGCCGTCTCCATAGCCCTGACCGTGGAAAGCCCTTTCTCCAGGGAGGTATTCACAGCCAGCAGGTCTTGTTGAAACTCCTGGAAACGCTGCCTGAAGGCGGCAATCGTTTCATCCGTCTGCGGGCTGAGTGTTCCCGTCTGGATTTTCTTCACCTGGAATGACTTCGGGCCGTCGAGTTGGGTTAACTTCCCGTCGACCAGGCTAGACAGGGTAACACTGAATGATCCCGGGTTTACATAATAGTTCCGGTGATTCCAGCCTTCCTCCTCATCTTCCTCTTCGCTTTTCTTTTTTAGCGGCACCCCTTCCCTGGTGGCATAGGTGAGGTCCCAGGCAGTCCGGTTAAAGCCTTTCTTATTGCTTCCTTTAATGATATTGACCACCTTCCCGCCAGGATCCTTAACGGTGAGTACAATCTCAGGGTGCTCCTGATTCGTTTCCTGTTCCAGGGATTCCCACCCGGGGAAGGGTAAGTTGGCTTTGTTTTCCTTAAGGGTTTTTTCCCTTTCCCGCCTTACTTCCCGGATGCTTTTGAGCTTCTCGGGCAGGTAATAGGTAAATACCGCCCCAAAGGGAGGGTTCTCCCCCAGATACTGGGTATTCCCATGGCCATCCGGGACCTCCTGGGGAATAAATAGTTCAGCCGTTTTCACGGGATACAGCGTAGCTTCTTGGGGAGGCGACTTTACAGAAAAATCCCGTAGCGGGCTGATATCATCCAGGATGTAAATCCCCCTTCCGAATGAAGCCGCAACCAGGTCGTCTTCATCTTTTTGGATTTTAATATCCCGGAAAGCGATGGTAGGCATCCCTCCTTTCAGCTGGGTCCAGGTACCCCCGCCATCCTGGGTCAGATATACCCCGAATTCGGTCGCGGCGAACAACAGGTCTTTTTTAATCGAGTCCTGGACCAGCTTCCAGACAATCGTCCTTTTGGGCAGGTTGCCGGTGATCGAAGTCCAGGTCTTCCCCAGATCCGTACTTTTAAGCAGGTAAGGTTTGAAATCGCCTTCTTTGTGGTTGTCGACAGCCAGGTAAACCGTTTGGGCATCAAAGAGATCTGCGCGAACGTCGTTTACGAAGGCCCGGTCTGGTACCCCCCGGATGTTGCCAAGGGCAATTTTCCTCCAGTTGGCGCCTCCATCCTCGGTTACCTGCAACAAGCCGTCATCGGTCCCTGCATACAGGATCCCGTCCTGGACGGGGGATTCGGTCATGGCCGTGATGGTATTGTAATCAGACATGGCATACACATCCCATGCATTATCCCAGCTGGGTTGTTTTCCCATAATGGGCAACGTTAGCCGTTCTTCGTTCCGGGTGAGATCGCCGGAAATGGCCTCCCACGAATCACCGTAGTTATCGGACTTCCAAACCCGGTAGGATCCAAAATACACCCGGGAGGGGCTGTGGGAACTTACCAGGATCGGGGCATTCCAGTTAAAACGCTCATACGGGTCGCCGGGGCCGGGTTGTGGCTGTATATATACTGTTTCCCGGGTTTTCTGGTCGATCCTGAACAGGACACCCTGCTGATACTCCCCATAGGTCAGGTCCGGGTGCCCGGGGATGGTAGCAGACTCATACCCATCTGCGCCCAGGGTTTTCCACCAATCCGAGTTAAGGATGCCATCCTTGGCGAAGGTCTGGGAAGGACCTCCCAGGGAGCCATTGTCCTGGGTGCCTCCATAGATGTGGTAAAAGGGCTTTGCATCATCCACCCCGATCATATAGAACTGCATTACCGGCAGGTTGGGGATATACCTCCAGGTTTTGGTGAGGTCATAGGATTCATACAGGCCCCCATCGGTTCCAAAAAGCACAAAGTTCGGATCGGACATCTTGAAAGCCATAGCGTGGTTGTCCACGTGCTTTTTATCCTCATTCATCTGAGTGAATGTCTTGCCGAAATCTTCAGAAATCAAGGCATAATTGTTCATCAGGTACAAGCGGCCCTCCTGGTGTGGCGAGGCATAGAGTTCCTGGTAATAATGCGGGCCGGTACCCCCCGATACCGCATCGGACTGTTTCGTCCAGGTTGCCCCCTGGTCTGTCGACATAAAAACGCCTCCTTTCTTGCGGTCCAATTCTATGGCCGCAAAAATGGTATTGGAATCGAATGGCGATATGGCCAGCCCTATTTTACCCATATTGGACTCGGGGATGCCTTCTGTGAGTTCTTTCCAGGTCTCACCCCCATCGATGCTTTTATAAATACCTGTGCCAGGCCCCCCGCCCACATAGGCGGCCACTGTCCTGTGGCGGTCCCAGGTTGCGGCGTAAAGAATATCGGGGTTGGTAGGATCCAGTTCCATGTCTGTCACCCCTGTCCATTCTTCATTCCCGAGGGTCTTTTTCCAGGTTTTTCCACCGTCCGTGGTCTTGTACAACCCCCGTTCACCGCCTTTGCTCCACAAGGGCCCCTGGGCTGCTACCCAGACGGTATCCGGGTTCTCCGGGTGTACGATAATCTTCGAAATATGCTCACTGTCCTTAAGGCCGGTATTCTTCCAGTTCTTCCCCCCATCATGGCTTACGTACACCCCGTCTCCAAAGCCGACATGCCTTCCTCCGACGTTTTCGCCGGTGCCAACCCAGACTGTGGCCGGATCAACCGGATCAATGGTAACACATCCAATGGAATAGCTGCCCTCATGATCGAAAACAGGCTTCCAGGTGGTCCCGTTGTTCTCTGTTTTCCAGACCCCTCCCGAGCCCACAGCTACATACCAGGTACTTTCATCGGCCGGGTCAATCGCGATATCCGCAATACGGCCCGAAAAGGTGGCGGGTCCCAGGGAACGGAACTTGAGCCCGTCTAGTTTAGTGGTATCTGTTTGCGCCTGGGCCCTGGAGAAAGGCAGAAAACTGAATACAACGATTAGAAGGAGAGGTATAATTCGATTCATAGATAAAATGTATTTAAGTGAGGGGTTCAATTTACTTAATTCAGCGCTTAAAAGCAGCTGAAATGCCTTAAGGGAATGTTAAAATGACCGATGTCTGACGGGTCGCCCGGTTGCCTGCGGCCGTGTCATTTTCCGGAAGGGTTCATATCAGCCGGCATCCTGAGTTGCAAAAGCCAGGGCATCATGCCATATATACAATTCCCAGGCATAAGAGTAACAATATGAAAGCAGGCAATGATTTGATCCATGGATCGTGTATCCTGAAATGCATGAAAACGGCAGTGGCAAGGAACAGACCCAGGACCAGTGCGGATGGTTCCCTTAGAAACGGGTACCAGATGCCTAGCAGCAGCAGGATGGCCAACAGGACCTTTAGGGTGCCCACTGCGTAAAGAGACCAGTCCGGAAGGCCGTAAGCCTTAAACTCCTGGGCTAAAGTCGCTGCCTGCCCGCCCCGCCAGCGGGATTCCTGATTGTAATTGATCAGCCAAACGTTTATGATGCTCATGGCTACGGTGATCTGGAGGGCAACACTTAAATAATTCATAGGGGTATGGGGGAGACAAAGATGAGATATGTAAGAAGGCAGGCCTTTATTGGCTTACCAGTGTTTCCTGTATATTGTTTGGCACGGCCTGGAAAGAGGCAAATGCCGATTTAAAAGTAGCTTTCCCCTGGGTAAGTGATCTCAAGTTCGTGGAATAGCCAAAGAGTTCTGCCTCTGGCACGGCACAACGCAGGATCTGGTAGTGGTCTACACTGTCTATCCCCTGGATTATGGACCTGCGGCTCTGTAAATCGGTCATTACGCTTCCCACCATATCTTCCGGGACTTTAACCGTCAGCTCCTGTATAGGCTCCAACAATTTAGGCCGCGCATTTAGAAAGGCCTCCCTGAAAGCATGGGCCCCGGCAATTTTGAATGCTATATCATTGGAATCCACAGGGTGCATTTTCCCGTCGTATACCATCACCCGGACATCCCGGATATAGGATCCAGTCAGCGGCCCGGATTCCATCACTTCCAGAATCCCTTTCTTTATGGAAGGGAGGAAACGCTGGTCTATGACGCCTCCGACAATGCAGTTATAAAATAGCAATTTCCCGCCCCACGGCAGGTCCACTTCTTCCCTACCCCGGATACTAAGTCCCTGCGGCTCTTCTATCCCGTGATACCAGGGTTCAATCTTCAGGTGTACCTGGGCAAACTGCCCGGCGCCCCCGGATTGTTTTTTATGCCGGTAGTTTGCGGTTGAGGAACGCTGGATGGTTTCCCTGTATGCGATCCGGGGTGCCGAGAATTCCGCTTCCACCCCGTATATATTTTCCAGGGCCCATTGGATAGTGGCCAGGTGCAACTCGCCCTGACAGGCTAAAATTTGTTGTTTCAACTCGCTGGAATAGCTAACGATCACCGTCGGGTCCTGGCTGTGTATCCTCCTCAGGGCCTCGCTCAGTTTTTCCTCATCCTGTTGTTTGGAGGCAGAAACCGCCTTGCGGGTTCGCGGTTGCGGGTACTGTATGGGTTTAATAGTGAGAGGGTTGCCTATTTTATGGAGGGTATCGTTGGTCTCTGTATGCTTGAGTTTCAGGGTTGCCCCAATATCGCCCACATCCAGCCTGTTAACGGGTTCCCGTTTTTTTCCATCCATGATGAACAGCTGGTTGAGGGTTTCCGTTTCCCCGTTTCGGGAATTCTCCAGTTTGTCATTCACCTTGACGGTACCGGATTTTACCTTGAAAAAGGTGATCTGCCCCAAACTGGGCTGGTAAATGGTCTTAAATATAAACAGGGAGGTTGGGGCGTCTTTTTTCCGTTCCAGGTTTTTTCCCTCAAGAGTTTGTTCCGGCTTCAGATCTGCCGCAGCCGGGGCCACATTATCGATGAAACCCATCAACCGTCCACTACCCATATCTTGCAGGGCAGAGATGCAGAAAACGGGGAACAACTCATGGTTTAGCATGCCTAACTTAATGCCTTTGCGCATTTCGTCTTCATTCAGGGTACCTTTTTCAAAGAACAATTCCATCAGGGTTTCATCATTTTCGGCCGCCTTCTCCACCAGTTCATTGTGCAGGATATCCACTTTTACCTGTTCGGAATCCGGGATTGGGATCTTTTCGGGTTTCCCGCCGTCAGGGCCAAACTTGTAACATTTCATTTTGAGGACATCTACGATACACTGTGCGCCGTCTAGCTTTAAAGGGTATTGTACCAGCACAGCATTATTCCCTACGAGCTGTTTGACGCTGCTGAAGCTTTTATCGAAGTTCGCATTAATATGGTCAATCTGATTAATTACAAAGAGGGTCGGTTTGTGGTAAGCACTAATGTAGTTCCAGATGATCTCCGTCCCAATCTCCACCCCCTGCTGGGCATTCAATACGGTAACCAGGGTATCCGCCACCCGGATAGAAGAGATGATTTCCCCAACAAAATCGTCCAGTCCAGGGGTGTCTATAATGTTGATCTTATAATTCCTCCATTCGGTATGCAAGGGGGTTGCAAAAACGGAGGTCCCGCGTTCATGCTCTATTTCGTGATAGTCTGAAACGGTATTCTTCTGCTCTATGCTGCCACGCCTGTTGATCAACCCCGCCTCGAAAAGCATGGTTTCTGCCAGGGTGGTCTTTCCGCTGGCATGGGCACCAACAAAGACCACATTTTTGATGTGCTTATTGTCATATATTTTCATAAACCAGGAGTTCTTATCGCCGTAAGGGGCCATTTTTTATGTGCCCTTTCAAGATATGACATTTTTGGGTTTTTTCCATGCTAAGGCTTCCCTAAAATTCGGCCCGGCTCCGAGCCTGCGTACACTTTCCCCGGTAGATACGATGAGAGATCCTGCCTGCATCCCCTACCCTGATACCTTAAAATATGTTAAATATTGCTTAAAACGGTACTATTTATAACAAGGTACTGTAACAAATTAATATATCCGTCGTCTATCAGGTAAGAACAACAACAAAACCACCATGATTGCAAACAAAGAAAATTTTAAATCCAAGATGACCTATCCCAGTATCGGATTTGGGTGGACCGGAAGGATCCGGAAATTACATCAAAAAACAAACGGCACTTTAATCATCAATAAATAAAATCGAAATCATGAAAACGTATACACACACTTTACCAACAGAAACCAGGCGATTCTCATATTTCTCCGGGTTCAGGGACAGCAAGCGCGTTCGGTGGGCTGAAGCCCGGCAACATACGCTCTAAGCAACAAAAAATTAAATCAACAATAAAACAATAAAACAAAACACCATGAAAAAAATAATCCACCTTTCGCCCACAGAAGCCAGACGCTTCTCCGTTTTCTCAAATTTCAGGGAATGCAAACGGGTACGATGGTCCGAGCACAGGCAGTATGTCCTGTAATTATCCCTCAGGGAACGATCACCAGAATTAATATACAACTCGATAAAATCTCTATCCACATGAATACCATTAATTGCCAATTGCCCACAGAAGCCCGAAGGTTTACTTACTTTTCGAACTTCAAACATAGCAAACGCGTACGCTGGACCGAAAGCAGGAAGTTTGTTTAAGGTAAACCCCTGTAAACAGGTTATAAACCATGAAAAAAGGCCATCCCAGGGTCTTTTTTTATTACATAAAAAACCCCGCCTAAAGTGCGGGGTTAATTTATTTTATGCAGACATCCCGGGTTTAGTCGCCCAGGGTGATCTCTTCATGCGTATCATCGGGATAAATAATGGTAGCCAGATTATCACAGGACCCATCGCCGAAGTCCACTGTTACACCCAGCCCATTTTTCCCCACATACAGTAAACCGCTTACCAGGTTGTCGCATCCGAAAGTACCCACCAGGTCTTCGTCTACCTCCAGTACATACGTGTTGCCGTCCATTTCGATGGTCCAGTTCCCTGTAATTGCAAGAGTGCTGGTTTCCAGGGTTTCGCCAAAGGTGAATGCCAGGGTTTTGGTACCAACCTCCTCAATGACCGATTCGTCCGCAAGGACCAGTTCAATATCACTGACAACCGTAAATTCAACGGAATTCTGAGCGGCACCGGCGCCAATCGAATAGGTGCGGCTGCCGTTCACTTTTATATCCCCAATGTAGAAATCCGAAAATGTGGCTGTAAATACAGCTTGCTGGGAACCGGTTTCATATACCACGTTCAGGGTACCGTTTACATTATCGGTGGTGTTGAGTACGCAATTGTTAAAAGTAGCGGTAAACCCTTTGTCGGTATTGACCACCTCATAACATTCACTTGCAATCTTCCCGGTGCTGCTGTCATTTGAATACAATTCCGCCATGACCATATCAACCGACCCCGAAACATCGTCGGTCTGCAGTATGGTATGCAGTTCGGCCTGGCTCAGGGGCGTTTTGTCACCCTGCTTGGAATCGCTGTCCGTACTACAGCTTAACATTAAGGAAGTCGCTACCGCAAGGAAAGCCATTCCTTTACATACGTCGTGCAATTTTTTCATAATTAAAAGATATTGGGTTTAGGGTATAGAACGCAGGAGGCCCCTGTTTAGTGCCTGTATGCCCAAAAACTCGAGGAAGTGTTGTTTGATTTAAAGCTATGGGTTCTTAATCCCCGGACCGTTTGAAGGGCACAAAACGAACGGCCATGAGATCGCGTTCCCTTACTTTAGCCCCATTCTTATGGTAGAGTTTCAGCTGGCGAATCCCATGGTGCGGTCCGATCGGGATGATCAATCGGCCCCCGTCGCTTAGCTGTCCCAAAAGCGCAGGCGGTAGGGATTCCGCCCCAGCGGTGACCATAATGGCATCGAATGGGGCCTTTTCCGGCCATCCCCCATAGCCGTCGCCTATTTTTACGTGTATATTGGAATACCCCATTCCCCCCAGCCTCTCTTCCGCAGCTACTCCAAGGGATTTAACTATTTCCATGGTATACACGTTCTGGACAATTTCGGCCAGCACCGCTGCCTGATACCCTGATCCAGTACCGATTTCCAAAACCTTATCATGGGGTTGCAGCTTCAGAGCCTGGGTCATAAAGGCAACAATGTAGGGTTGGGAAATGGTCTGCCCTTCACCTATAGGCAGTGGGGCATCAGCATAGGCGCGATCTTTTTCCGTTTCCGGAACGAACTGGTGGCGGGGCACCTTTTCCATTGCCCGTATGGTGGCCGCATCGCGGATATCCCTCTTCATAAGCTGGTTCTGGACCATTTGAGCCCTCTGGAGGTCAAAATTTTCCTGTGCCGTGGCCAACAGGCATAAAAATGGCAGAAAAAGCCATAACAAAGATCCCGGCCTGGCCGCGCATTTAAGTTCACGCCACCAGGCGCGGGTCTTCCCTGATTGGTTCCTTCCGGACATTATATTAATTATTGGAACGGGCTGTCTTTAATCAATCTGCCCAGACCTCATCCGGTTCCGCGGTTATGCCGTAATAGCTGATACTCGACCTGCCGCTGCTGATTACGGTGACACGGGTAAATCCGTCTTTATTGACAGTCATCATAAAATTGTGTACTTCCATGCCCCGGTCTATATTGAATTTGATGACGATCCTGCGTTTGTCGTCCCTGTATTCCACCGAGTAATCCTCAACGGGGCCTTTATATTTGATGCCTCCGTCTACCTGATACGGAGCACTGGCATGCAATTCCCCGAAATAGGGCAGGTATACGCGCACCTGGTCTCCATTCAGGCGAAGCGTACTCGGGTTGGTGGTTAAACTGTTCGAATAGCCGGTACTGGAGATAAGCCGGTCCGCCACAAACTCATACTTTCCGCTTTCAATTAGTGTTTTGGTCGCTTCGTAACTCCTGTTTGACCTGGCTTCTTTCATATTGCCCGTGGCATCTTTTTGTGCCAGCAACAGGGCCGAACCAAACACATACATAAAACAAAATACAATCGCCTTTTTCATAGTTTTGATTTTAAATAAATTTCATAGGACTTCACAAATCTTCGGAGATTTAACCTATTTGCCGCAATTTCATTTCCTTAAGATACTAAATAATTAGCTGGGCAGTTCCACAAAAACTATTAATTTTAATGGGATTGACCTATGATTTTACACACTGGCCGCTTCACAATCCCAGGCCAGGCCCCATTACCGTTTCAAAAGAAGAAAGCCTGTGAGGGAATGGCCATCCGCCGTATCGATTCGGTACCAATATGAATCTGAAGCCAGGGGATGGCCACGGAAATTCCCGTCCCATGCCTGTCCGGGTTTGAGTTGTTTCAGGAGTTTCCCGTAGCGGTCAAAAACAAAAACCTGGCTTACGGCTATTTCGGGCGTGGATTCCACCACCCATGTATCGTTGTACCCATCATTATTGGGTGTAAAAAACCTGGGGATGGCCATATTCACGGCCGGGAATACCGGTTTTTTGGTGGTGAATGACCAGAGCGGACAATTTTCTGCTTCCCCCCAATTACTATAAGGGATGATCTTTATATAAATACCCTGCCCGGCCGGTAGGTTGTCAGGGAAAGTATAGGAAGTACTAAGGCCCACATCCTGCCTGTTCACCAAATCCCTGTTTCCCGGCGCAGTGCCGGCAGAAAGCAGGTATCCCCTGGCTCCACTGACGGTTTCCCACATTAAGCCGGTATCCGTCGCGACCTCCATATCGCCATCCCCCGGTAAAAGCAGCATAGTGCACCCGGGCGGATCAGGCGCATTCCCTGTGGTAAAGGAAATAGCCGGGCATGTCTGCGGGGCCCCAAGGTCGTTATAGGGGACCAGGGTCATGTAATATGTAGTGTTGGGCTTAAAATTAGGAGGTTTGAAATTGGTGCCATTTCCAATGTCCTCATCGTCTAAAAGACGGGTGCCGCCCGGAGCCCTTTCTTCTATGGTCATCCGGTACCCAGCAGCGTTGAAATCCCGGATCCAGGTTACATTAGCGGTCACTGAGACAAACTGTGCCCCGTCCTGCGGATCTATAAATTCCGTACACAATGGGGCCCTGTTTCCCCGTGTTCTGAAGATCCTGGCCGAACAGTTCGCCAACTCCCCTTCTTGATTATACGGGGTTATCCGCACAAACACTTGCTGAAGGAATGGAAGCGGGCTCGCCAATGAGAAGCTGGTCACATTTCCCACATCCTGTTCGGGCAGGAGATCGGCGGTCGATGAACTCGTTCCCAGGGACAACAGATACCCGGCGGCCCCTGATTGCGGGTACCAGCTGATATCCGTGTCGGGGGCAATCCCATAACTTCCATTTTCCGGATACAGCAGGGTGACACATCCCGGCGGACCTCCCCCGGGACCGGTGGTGAATTGGGTTGTCGGGCAACCAATGGCATCCCCGCTGTTGTTCGCGGGTGTGATGGTGAGGTAATAGCTGGTTTCGGGAAGCAGACCCGAAGGCGGCAAAAAGTTGAGGGCATTACCTGTGTCGAGGCGGTCAGCCACATCCCCTGTTCCCGGCATTGTCCCAAGGCTGATAAAGTAACGGATGGCGTTTGGTACTGGTTGCCAACTGATTTCGGTCGTAACCGGTACGTCGGTGGCTCCGGGTTCAGGGTAGACTAGAGAGGTACAGGACGGTTCCTGTGAGAAGCCCGCGATTGAACATATAATTGCCAGAACCGGAATCCAATAGCCCGGCAGGGCTACCGGAAACCTGAAGATCCCGTATATGCCAGTTTCATTCCTCATAGCATTGGGCTGCCCCGGCCGGGCAACCTCCCTTAAAGATAGCTTAAAAAGTTTGATATACGGTTGGTAAGAAGAACCAACCTCTAATTAAAGTCACTCTTTCAGAGCTTGCCGGTCTTTGATACGATACATGAATTTCAAGCCGCTCCAATCCGCGTCAATCGCACAGACCTTTACGTCTACCAGCCCCTGTGAAAGGCCATACCGCCGGACGATATTCCCATCGAGGTCGGAAGGGAGGGCAGACACCTTCTTGGGCCAGGATACCCAGAGCATCCCGGAAGGTTTCAGAGCCTTTTTAAGTCGCAAGAACTCCGCTTCCAATTGTTCAAGAGTGTTGCAAAAAAGAAGTATAAAATCAGCCGCATTTTGGGAAGAAGGCGGAAGTTTCTGTATTTCGGGCATATCCCCGAGCAAATTATCCAAATGGTCAGGGGCGCGGCAAAAAATAACCTTATGTCCTTCCCGGATGCCCAATTTTTTTACCAGCGGGGTTCCCGAATATCCTGTAGCGGCCATGCCGTAAGTTAGTGCTTTCCCTGGAATTGGGCTGATGTTTTCCGGCTGGTAAAACCGGCAGCGGGAGCTTATTGTAGTTCCCTGATCAATTCCTCAGCCCTTTCGGTCGCACGGACGTAATGCCGGTAGGCCCAGCGGGTCACAAAATAGAGAACGAAGACCATGGCGGGGATAAACCACAGCCAGGAAAGGTCTCTTTGAAAATAATTTACATCATTCAAGAGCTTTCCGGCCAGGGGCAAACTGATAACTACGAATACATAACTGAGGTATATGACCAGCCGCTGTACAAAAAGAAGGTTTTTCTTGCTCCTGGCATATTTCATCAACGTATCCCGGTAATTACCGCCCGTTATGTCGATCGATCGGATCCGGATAAGTGCACGTAGAACCAATATGGGCAGACCTATAAGAAAAACAAGTGCCAAAATGCCCAGCGTAATAAAGTACCAGGTATCCAATTTGGCGAAATTAAGTAGCAGGAGGAGGGCCATTACGAAGCAAACCCCCGCCCCCAGCCCCTCGTACTGCAGGAATTTCCTGAATTTATTTCCATATTTTACCTGTGTCATTTCCATGATTAGTTTATGGGTTAATTTTTTTTGATGTTCCAGCTGGTCGCTCATTTCAGACCACACCTTTTGTAGTTCTTCCAGTTCCATCTTTACACTTCTTTGGTCATGCCTTCTTTTAGTTTTCCCTTGATCCGCGAGAGGCGGGTACCGACATTGGTCGGCGTTAACCCTGTAATCTCAGCGATTTCATCATATTTCCGGCCTTCGAGTAACAAGAGGATGAGCCCCTTTTCGAGAACGCTCAACCGATTAATATGGCGATATAGCATTTTGAGACGATCCTCAAAAACGGGATTGTTTTGTTCCATCATCCGCAGAACCACCTGGTCTATCGAAACCGAGTCCGGTTTCTTTTTTTGTTTCTTTAGTCTCCCAATTGCCGTATTCAATGCCACTCTGTACATCCAGGTACTGAACTTTGCTTCCTGCCGGAAGCTGTCGAATCCCTTCCATAGCTGGTAGACTATCTCCTGGTACAGGTCTTGTTGGTCTTCCTGATTATCGGAATAGATGGTAGTTATCTTGAAAATAATCCCTTCGTTATCACGAATCTTTTTCACGAAGTCTTCTTCCTTGCCCATTCAAAATGGTTCTTTGGCTAATTGGTATGGCATTGTGTCAAAAAATCACAAAATAGAATACTTTTTTCTACCTGAAGCTGTTATACCTTTATGCAGGAAGATTGAATTTCTTCCTAAAACCTTATGAGCTATCTCTCCAAAGAAATAGAGCGGCTTTTAAAGCAAAAGGAACAGGCTTCCCTGATTCGTAAACAATATTCCTGCGGGATTTTCCAGGAATACGACTCTTCTACAGGGCAAGGCAAGATCCGGGAACAGGGCAGGAAGCGCTGATATTCCGTTTATTGTTCAGGACCGGCCTTTCGTTTGGCTTTCATCGCGTACGGCGTCGATGAACTTGCGAACGATGCGGGGAAGGTTACTTTCCGGAATTCGTGCCTGGCAGGTTTCATCTCCTTCGGTAATTTCGATATGATACTCCTGCATGTCCGGCCAGTTCTTATGCCCCATTGTACCGGCCTTGTCCAGTGCCCCCAGCAAAGCACGGGCATCCTCCCCTCGCCAGGACAACTCTCCCTGGTACAGGCGCGGGATGCCGCTAAATCCTCCTTCTATGCTCACTTTGTATTTCACACCGTCTCGATGGTAAGCCCAACGGTGGAGAAACTGTCGGATATGGCTGATTCGGCCCCGGCCTGGACACGTCCTTCCCCTGATAGCCGTTTGGCTACGTCAAGGCATTCCCTGAGCATATCGGAGAAATTTGCTGTTCGCCAAAGCTGTCCGAGTACTTCAAACCAGATAAGCGAAGCATCTTCCATCCCCAGCGCTGTTGCAGCCAGGTAAAATGCTTTGTTGGGGATACCCGAATTGATATGGACGCCCTGATTGTCTGCGGCATCCGTATTATATCGGTCCATATGATCCGGCTGTATATCAAATTCATTGGCGGTACCCGGGGCTTTCATTGAACGGATCGCCTTCCCCGGGAAACGATCGGTTACAATGGAATCCCCTATGAGCCAATCAGCCTCCCCAGGTGTCTGGCCCAGGTATTTCTGTTTGATAATCGTTCCGAAAACATCCGAAAAATGTTCGTTAAGCGCTCCGGATTGTCCGTAGTACTCCAGATTTGCAATGAATTGGGTTACCCCATGAGTCAACTCATGGGCAACCACATCGACGGCGTTCGTAAAATTAGTAAACTCAACGCCGTCTCCGTCCCCGTAGGTCATTTCATCCCCGTCCCAAAAGGCATTGTTGTACTTCACGCCATAATGGATATTTGAGATGACGGGCATCCCCTTGTTGTCAATGGAATCAAGGCCAAAGCTTGCCTTGTAATAATCCCGCACAAACCCAGATCCCTTAAAGGCCTGGTTCGCAACCTGATCCTGGGAGGGGATCCCGTCTTCCTGTCGCACCAGGGTTACCCGTTGTTTATATGTATGGCCGGAATCGTAGACCGTTCGGTCGCCATTGGCAGATACCGGTCCTCGTTGCAATAAACCGTTGAGGGCTGTCTTTCTCTTTTCCAGGATCCGCCTGGTGTCGTTCAGGGCGCGTTTGCAAGGAAGGCTACCCCTCCTGGCCAGGCCTTCCAGTACATAGGGTGGAATTATATAACAAGGTCGGGTATTGCACATATATCTGTAAGATCAGGGTTCCGATCACTAAGTTCGGTTCTTTCCCGGAATCTGCCAAAATTTGACCTTCCTCAAAATTTCAGGGGAAAAGGGAGGCATCCAGGCCGGGAATGAGGGCCAGGGCATTTTTATAATAGACTTTTCTAAGGACTTCATCCGGGAGATCCATTCCATACATCGCCCAAAATGCATGATATTTCTTGTGATATGGAAAATACTCGTCTGCTGTCTCCAGGACCCTGAAATAGGTGGGAAATTCATCGGGCTGCCAGCTGTCTTTGCCAAACAGTATCCTGTCCTGGTATTTGATGAAGAAGGCCTGTGCATTTCGGGGTTGCCTGCCCAGTTCAGCTATGATGGCGGCAATACCCACAGACATGTTGGGGATCTCGTCAAGCAATTGCCCAAGGGTCTGCAGGTCATTGGCATACCAACCCATGTGGGCGTTGATGAAATGGGTATTCGGATGTTTTCTGAACATTTGGTGCTGTTCATCAATGATTTGTTGCCATGGTGCCGGGTCTGTATCGCCTCGTTTCCTTCCGGGGTGGGTCTTCAATTCGAGCCAACGTTCGTTCCTGCTATCCATAGGTTCCCAGAATGGCTCGGGGTCGGCCGAATGGATTAGGACGGGGATCCCCAATTCGGCGCATTTTTCCCAGATCGGGTCCAGTCTCGCATCATCCACGGCTATTCGTTTCCCGTTTATATCCCGGTCCCGCAACCCCAGGCTTTTAAAAACCTTCAGCCCGCTCGCCCCGTTTTTCACATCGGTTTCCAACTGCCTGGCTGCCGCCTCCCCCCAGCCCGGGGTTCCCACGCCGGTAAAGTCCACATTGGCAAAGACGACAAAGCGATTGGGGTAATGGGCCCGGATATTAGCTACTTCCTGCTGCAGGCGCACTCCGGAACCCCCGCTTAAATTCACCATAATGGCCTCATTCAGACGGTCCATGTCTGCAATAAGCTCAGACAGGTCTTGCGTCGCCATCCTATTCTGATGGCTATGCACATCAATGAATGGGTATCTGGCTTGTTTTACCTCATGCCCCGGCACAACCAGGGTGGATTTCGGGTTATAGGATTCAAAATCCATCTCCTGCGCCAGGCCCGGGACACCGGCCAGGAGCACAAAAAGGAGTGGTAGTATGTTTTTCAGCATGGGGGAGATTAGTTAAGTTCAGATCGTTTCAAATTTTAAAGGAAATGCGCCCAGGGGTTTATATTTACAACCTCCCGTCCCAAACGGGTTTTCCATGTAGCCTGGTGGTATTACCCCTTACCGTAGGCACGGAGGCGTTCATAGTCCTGGGGGATGTCGATATCCCTGACACGAATGCCGGCATGCAGCAGCTGCACTTCTTTAGCATACTTTTTCATCAGCTTTTTTGCGCCAGAATCTTTATCCAGGGCAAGGAGTTCAGGAAAGAAGCGTTCCCCGAAAATAGCAGGTACCCCGGCCCCGGAACCATAACTACTCGCAACAATCCCCTTCTTTCCCCTCCTGAAGCTTTCTATCATTTTATCCAGATACGTTGTATCCACCAGGGGTTGGTCTCCCAGCATGACCAGCACGCCCCCCAATTCTTCCTGTTTTTGCAGGAGATGTTCCAGGCCACAGGCGACGCTGCTACCCAGCCCTTTTTGCCAGGACCGGTTCTCAATAACCGAAGTCCCCTCACCCAGTTGGCTTCTGATCTGCCCGGCTCCGGCTCCAAGGACTACCAGCACATTTGCCGCTTTACTGGCATCGGCCGTTGCAACCAGGTGTTCAATAACGCTGCTTCCTTTCCAGGGCAGTAATTGTTTGGGGGTTCCCATACGGGAAGAAGCTCCGGCAGCAAGCAGCAATATGGCGATGTCCGGTGATTTCAACTGTGGATGGCGCCTTTTTTGTGCATGAGTCGCATAGGCTTTTGACCGCGCACCACGGAGAGGATCTCGGCAAGTATTGAAATAGCTATTTCCTGTGGCGTTTCGGCTCCAATGTTCAAACCAGCCGGGCCGTGGATATTTTCAAAAAAACGATCAGAAACATCCGGGCAGTGTTCGAGAAATTCATTCAGGAGTTTTTCCCTCCTGGCTGCCGGGCCGAGCAGGCCCAGGTAAGCCGGTTCAGTAGCTTTCAGGGCCAGCAGGAATTTTAAATCCTTCACAAAACTATGGGTCATCAACACTACGGCAGTGTGGGAATCTATCCCCGAAGGATCCCAGGATTCAGGAACAGTTTGGTGTAGTTCTGCAGCTCCGGGGAAGTCGGCCGGGCTCTTTTCCTCCGAGGGTGTCGCCACAACTATCACATCCCAGCCCGTCATGGCCGCATACCCGCAAAGTTGTACGACATCGTGTTCAGCGCCCAGGATGATCAGTCTAAAGCAAGGTGCAAGGGTTTCTTCAAATTTTGACAGGTTTTCCATCTCTTCCAATCCCACCCTAAGCGGAAGTTTTTGCCCCTTATACAGGAAGAAACTGCCATAATGCTCTCCCGATCCGTGTTGGGCATCAAATTGGGAAACCAACCTGAAGGGGTCCCGTGCTTCCATGCATGCCCTGAACGTGTCGAGCCACCCTTTGGCGGGCCGGAACGGCTCCAGCAAAATATACAGGATGCCTTCACACCCGAGACGATAGCGGCCGTCATAGGTCATCATTTTGGGGATGCCTGTACGGAAAACACTTTCGGATTGCCTGAAAATTTCCTTTTCCACGCAGCCCCCGCTTACGGCCCCGGTCATGCCGCCATCCTCCAGCAGGAGCATCCGTACTCCGGGCCGGCGGTAGGACGAGCCTTCAAGGGCCACTACGGAAGCCAGGACAACTTGTTTACCCTCCCTGGCGGCCATTTCACAAGCCTGGACTATTTTTTTGAATTCATGTGTCATCTATACTAATTTTCGGGTGGGAATAAAGGGTACGGCATTGCCGCCATAATACGGTTCGTCCCTCGGTTCCAGGCATACAAAACCATCTGCCTCGGCCAGGCTGGTCAGGTCTCCACTGCCGTTCCCGTCAACCCTTGACGCCATCAAACATCCCCCTTCCCATTTGGTTTTCACGTCGATAAACCCCGTCAGGTCACCCTGAACCATAAATGTTTCGCTTAAAATTACATGAAAATCCCCAATTGGAAGGCCTATCGACCTGTGGAGCCAATCCCTGAAATATCGATAGTAACATACGTAGGTGGAAACGGGGTTTCCCGGAAAGGAAAAAACCAGCGTCCCGGACTTTCCTTGTTTCCCGAACCAAAATGGCTTCCCCGGACGTTGCAAAACCTTGTGAAATATTTTCTCCAACCCCAATTCATCCATCACTTTAGGGATAAAATCAAACTTTCCCCGCGAAACCCCACCACTGAGGAGCAGCACGTCCATTTGGTCGATTGCGTAGCTCAGCTTCTGTCTAATGATATCCTCATCATCTGAAACATGGAGCAATAAGGGAATGATATTTTCCTCTCGCAATGCAGCATAAAGCTGATAGATATTGGACTTTCGCAATTGATGTGGCATAGGGAATTCATCGATTTCAACGAGTTCGTCCCCGGTGGAGATGACGGCAATCCTGGGTAATTTTTTTACAGGAATCACCGAGGCTCCCACTGAGGCCAGAATGCCGATATCTGCAGTTGCAATCCTGCGGCCAGCTTTCAGGACCATATCGCCTTTTTTTCGGTCACTGCCACGGCGGTGGATATGCTGTCCTTTTTTGGGAATGCCATCCAGGCGGGCTATCCCATGGTCTATGGAACAATTCTCATACATCACCACCGTATCGGCATCATAAGGAATGACCGCCCCGGTCATTATCTCCATACATAGGTCCTCGTGTCTCAGGACGGCGGCAGCATGCCCTGCGGCGAGGACGCCATCGATCTCAAAAGCAGTCCGCCCTTTCTCCACCGCTTGGTGGTTCAGGACTATCCCATCTCTTGTGGCCCGGTCAAAGGGAGGGAAATCCCGGTCAGCAAAGATATCTTCAGCCAATACACGGCCAACCGCTTCCTGCAGGGGAATCTTTTCCTTGCCAAAATCCCGGCTTTCATCCAGGATGAGGCGGTATGCTTCTTTAAAAGGGATCATGTGTTTTCAAAAAGTATTTTCCGGCACCGGAAGACTGCCTAAGGTAACTTCCCGCTTCCGGCGGTGCCCGGAACGAGCCATCAGGGACTGAGGCTATTATGTTTGCGAATCCCGCCTTCCACATGATAGGCGGTGAGTTCTGGCTGGTGTTCATGCATCCAATCAATGGCTGCCTGGCTTCTGATGCCGGTAGCGCAAATTAAATATACAGTTTTTTGGGGATCAAACCTATGCTTCCCTTTGGTAAGTACCTCCAGCGGAAGATTTAAGGCTCCGGACAGGTGGAAGGCATCAAATTCGTCTGGTTCCCGCACATCGACGATCTGCATGGGTTTTCCTTCTTCAATCTGATTCAGGAGTTCTGCCATACTAACTGTACTGGCAGTGGCACAGCCGGGTTCGCCATAGTGTGGTTTCAGTTCGCGGATGGCCGCCTCCCCTCTCCTGGGGAAACGGATTTGCTGCATAGCCTGCTTCTGTCCGTCATAGAGGAGCAACCTGCCAGACAGTACCTCTCCAATTCCGGTGAGTACCTTGACCACTTCAAGAGCCTGCAGGTTCCCGATAATCCCCGGAAGCACGCCCAGAATCCCATTGCGGTTACAATCGGGGATCTCGTGGAGGGTCGGCGGGTTGGGAAATAAGCAGCGGTAAGTGGGCCCCTGACGGAAGTTAAAGACGGAAACCTGCCCCTCAAATCCCTGAAGAGCTCCATAAACAAATGGTTTCCCGAGGATGACACAAGCATCGTTAATCAGGTATCGGGAGGGGAAATTGTCCGTGGCATCCAGCACCAGATCATACGGCCGAATCAAGTCGAGTGCGTTCTCCCGGGTAAGGAAGGTATCATGTGGCCGTAATGTCGTTTCCGAATTCTGGGCCCTCAGAAATTCCAGGATCACATCCAGCTTCGGGCGACCCACATCCCCTTCGGTATAGAGCACCTGCCGGTGGAGGTTAGTCATATCCACGACATCCTTTTCCACCAACCCCAGGGTGCCGATCCCCATGGCGTTGAGATACTGGACGGCCGGTATCCCTAGCCCTCCCAGACCCACAACCAGGATACTCGAATCCCGAAGGCGGCCTTGCGCCCCCGGGCCAAAACCTTTCAGTGTGGTCTGGCGGATGTAGCGCTCTTCCTTCATCAGTTGGATAATTTGGAAATTACCTCCCGGTATTCCTCGGGAGAATTAGCATTGCACAGATCCTGGTCATTGTGCGGGAAGACCAGGGCCGTATCGGATTGGAGCAGGAATTTTCGGGGGCAACTACTCCCTGATTCCAGCAGGAATTTTTTGGCTTTCCTGAGGGCGCGGGGTTCCCAGATGGCAGCAAGGGGTTCGGGCAGCCCGCTCTCATGAGTGGCCAGGGCAGTAGCATCTTTATGCCCCGCGCGCGCCTCAATTAATTGCCGTATGGTTTGAACATTGATAAGGGGCAGGTCACAAGCCAGTACGAGCCAGCTTACATCAGGATGTTTTTCATGGGCACTCAGGAGGCCGTTCAGGGGGCCCTTTCCCAAATCTATGTCGACGATCCGTTCCCAGCGGTCTCCTATTTCTCCTTCCTGGTCGGAGCGTATGCTAAGGTAAGTTTTGTCACAAAATGGCCGGATCATTTCGTACAGGTATTCCCGTTGCGGCCTGCCATGGTACGTTAGGGAGCCTTTGTCCCTTCCCATACGGGTGCTCTTGCCCCCGGAGAGGACCAGGCCGTAAAGCTTGCTGTCGCTTTTTGTATGTAGATTATCTTCCTGCATGCCTTATCATTCAAAGGGTAATTTGTGGGGTTTGTCCAATTTACCCCCCAATGGATGTCATTGAATTCTCAAACACCCCTTCATGCTCACGCTGGGCTTCGAACCCGGTCCTCGCCCTGGAACCAATAGCCTCCCCAATGGCCGACCTCAGGTTGGCTTCCCGGTCTGGCCCCCGCATAATCTCCCTGATATTCAGTTTAGGTTTCCCGTACAGGCAGGTGATCACGTCGCCGGTGGCCGTGATCCTCAGCCGGTTGCAACTGCCACAGAAAGTTCTGCTAAAGGACGGGATAAGCCCGAAGCTACCCTTGTGTCCTTTGATTTTATAGTTGATGGAAGTTGAAGTTTCAGGCGAGGAGAGGCGTTCCACATCCGGGTAGGCTTTGGTAATATAATCAAGGATCTTTTCGTAGTTCCAGGTAATCCGGTCGAAATTTTTACTGCCTCCGTTAAAAGGCATTTCCTCCAGGAAACGCACTGATACCGGGTGATTTTTCTGCAGTTCCAGGATTGGCAGGATATCCTCAATGTTCTGTCCTTCCAGGACGATAAAATTGATCCTGACGTTGAAGTCTTCAGAAATGAGCCGGTTCAGGTTACTGAACACCGTATCGTACTGGTCCCTGCGGGTGATGCGTCCGAAGGTTTCCCGCTGCACGGCGTCGAGGCTGACATTGATGTGCCGGATCCCCAACTCTTTCAGGGTCTCTATATGTGGCCCGATAAGGGTGGCGTTGGTGGTGATGGAAATATCCCCCAGGCCATCCAGGCTGGCGAGGTGTTTCAAGAGCCCCATCAGATCTTTACGGACAAAAGGCTCCCCGCCGGTTATGCGAATCTTGTCTATCCCCTGCTCCACCATCAGTGTGGATAGTATGGAAAGCTCATCGAGGGTAAGCAAGGTTTCCCTTTTGGCAAATCGGATCCCTTCTGCCGGCATGCAATAGTTGCAACGCAGGTTACAGCGATCCGTTACAGCTAGCCGGAGGTAGTTTATAGTCCTGTTATGGTTGTCTATCAGCATCTTGTCTTTTCCAATTCCTTTGCTTGCCGGATTATCCTGTTAAGGCAATTCCGGGCATATCGCAGGTGGCCTCGCCTGAAAGATACGGCCTATTCTCTTTCCATGAAAATTTTTAGCCCCCGCTAACCGGCGGGATTAATGCAATTTCGTCAAAATGGGTGATGGGTTGGGAATCAACCGCATAGGAATTATTTACGGCAACGGCCAGGGACGAAAGTTCCTTTAGCCCGGGATACGTCTTGCCAAGATAGGTTTTCAGGGCACCCACGGTATGGAGTTCCCGACTTTTGGATACAGGCATGGATAAGGTATTACTACCCACTATATCCCTTGTAATTCCGAAGAGCAAAATGTTCATGTTAACCGATTATTTCCTGAGCCGGAACGTTCATCCAATCCGGGTTTTTTGTAAATGGTTGCCTGTACAGCCGCTTCCCTGTGGCAGCTTTGATCGCATTGGCAATGGCACCTCCTGCCGGGGGTAAACAGGGTTCCCCCAGCCCCGTCGGGGAAAGCTCATTTTGTATGAAGTGTACTTCCACATCGGGCACCTCCTTGATGCGTATCAAACGGTAGGTATCAAAATTACTGTCTTGCGGCTTTCCTGAAACGAACGAAAAGTCCCCGTACATGGCGTGGCCGATGCCATCAAGTACACCTCCTTCGGCCATATTGGCGGCACCCGAAGGGTTTACAACGATCCCGCAGTCTACCACGCAGGTAACTTTCTTCACCCGGGGTTCCCCATCCTCAATGTGCACATCAGCCACCTCGGCTACATGGCTGTTGTGGCAATAGTAGTTTACAAATCCCTGGTAAACCCCTTTTGGCTGTGAACCCCATCCAGACTTTTCGACGGCTGTCCGTATCACTTTTTCCATGCGCTCCGGGGAATATTCTATTCGGTCGTCCGTAGTGCCCTTGACATTCTGCAGCAAGTCTAAACGCAACTGCACACGGTCCGTTTCCATTAATTCGGCCAGTTCGTCAAAGAAACTTTGTTCGGCAAAGGACAGGAAATTGGTATAGGGTGCCCGCCAGGCACCGGTGGTGATGTTGCTGTCGTACTTTGCCACGTCTACCTGATAGTTCGGGATAGCCCCTGCGGGGAAGAAATTGGGTACCAGGCCGTACATATTGGAATTGATAGCCGCTTCTTTCAGGTGGTAGCCCGTTACTTTTCCGTCTTTTACAGCAGCACTGATACGATACTTGATGGCGGGCCTGTATGTACCGGCAGTCATGTCGTCTTCCCTGGAAAATACCACTTTGACCGGTTTTCCAGCCTGCCTGGAGATCAGGGCCGCTTCCAGGGCGAAATCACCGTATAGCCGCCTGCCAAATCCCCCGCCAATCCGGGTCATTTCCAGATGTACCTCCCCGAAATCCCGGTTCAATTCCTCGGCAATACTTTTGGCGGTGCGTTCCGGGGTCTGTATTGGTCCCACCAGCCGAATTTTGTCGTCCGTCACATGGGCGAAAAAATTCATGGGCTCCATGCAGTTATGCGGTAGAAATGGCGAGTCATAGGTTCGTTCCAATACCTTATCGGCCTGGGCAAAGGCCTTGCTGATGTCGCCGTCGGCCCTCAGAGTTTCGAATTTCTTCCCGTCAAGCAGGCCCAGCAGGATCCTGTCATGATCTTCGGTAGATTCCCCTTTACTACCCTCTTCCCATTTTGCCCGCAGGGCATTTTTTGCCTTCATGGCGGTCCAGGTATCCTTGGCGAGCACGGCTATTTTATCCCCGAATTGAAAGACATCGGACACCCCGGCTATCGCGCGTGCGCCACTGTCGTCGAAAGATGCCAGTTTCTGGCCAAAGGCGGGTGGCCGCAAAACCGAGGCATAGACCATGCCCTCCTCCTTATAATCCATCCCAAACAAGGGTTTGCCGGTAACAATTTTACCGATGTCCACATTGGTGGTTTTCTTGCCGATGATGGTATAATCCTTTGCGTGTTTCAGCTGTACCTGTTCAGGGACTTCCATGGCTGCCGCATCCTGTACCAGTTCCCCGTATCCCAGGGTCTCCCCGCTCGAACTGGTGACGACGCCCTGGTTGGTCGAACAGGAGGCGGGATCTACTCCCCAGCGTGCCGCCGCCGCATTTACGAGCATTTGTCGCGCAGTGGCACCAGTTTGCCGGAGAGGGTCCCATCCGAAACGGATAGACTGGCTTCCCCCGGCTACCTGCCGGGTATAATGGTCGGTATCGAGGATGCCTTGCCTGACATATACCCGATCCCAAGGGACATCCAACTCCTCGGCAATGATCATAGGCATGGAGGTTTTCACCCCCTGCCCCACCTCGGGGTTGGGTGAAAATATCGTTACGGCCCCGTTCTCCGCAATTTGTATAAAGGCATTGAAATCTTTATAATCCAAAGAAGCCAGGTCGGTAGGTGGCTTCACTTTTGGCTTGCAGGCCGTAAAGAAATTGAACCCTATGAGCAAGCCTCCCCCTGCCAGGGAAGTCGTTCGCATAAAATCCCTACGGTTGAAGGTTATAGTTGATGATGAAGTTGCCATAATTAAATTTATTAATCATTGAATATGTCCCGTATCCGCCGGGTACTCATGGATGAAAGGGATACCGGGCTTGCCGTTTATTCCATTTCAGAAGCCGCCAGGGAAACTGCCTTGAGGATGCGTGTATATGAAGCGCAACGACAGATATTCCCGTTCATAGCCTCTTTTATTTTTTCTTCGGACGGGTTGGGGTTTTTTTCCAGAAACGCCGAAGCTGTCATTATCTGCCCGGCCTGGCAATATCCGCACTGGGGGACATCCAATTCGACCCAGGCCTTTTGGACCGGGTGCGAACCGTCCTCAGAAAGGCCTTCGATGGTGGTAATGGATTTCCCTTCTGCCTGGGCGGGGGTAAGGGAACAACTCCTCACCGCATTACCATCCAGGTGTATCGTGCAGGCCCCGCATTGGGCGATCCCGCAGCCGTACTTGGTGCCCACCAAATCCAGGTGATCTCGCAATACCCAAAGTAAGGGGGTGTCTTCACTGACATCTACCGTGCGGGACCGACCGTTAACTGTAAGCTGATAAGAAGGCATATTCCAATTGTTTTAAGGATGCATACCTACTAAAGTTATCAAAAAAAGAACAGCCGTATTTTTGATTTAACAGTTCACATTCCTTTTTAACAATATTTTAAAAGAAAGCGGCCAGAGTAAGGAAGCTATTTTACGGAGGGGTTGAATCCCTAAACTATTCCTTAGCCCGTGGATTCCATATCCCGGAGGAAGGTAACGTCGGGGTGCATCCAAAGGAAGGAGGCTGGCAGGCGGGTACTGATCCTGCCTTGAAGGAGCTCTTCGATAACCGCATGTTTCCCATCCCCGGACAATAGCAGGATCACTTTACGGGATCTCATGATGGTCCCCATCCCAAGGGTAAGGCCAAATTCCGGGGAACCATTTGATTTCTGGAGCATCCCGTGCATTTTGGAGGATCGGCTCAAGGACGCCTTATGGCTGCCGGCCACCAGGAAGTCTGCCGGTTCGTTAAAGCCGATGTGCCCGTTGACCCCCAGGCCCAGGATGCAACTGCCAATCCCCCCGTGCCTGGCAAGAGCCTGGTCAATCCGTTCACACTCCTTTTCCGGGGATGGGTTACGGTTACTGAACCCGATATACCGATCCTCGGAGATCTGCAAAGGCCCCGTAACGTGGGTACGGAGATAGGCCTCACAGGAGGCCGGGTCAGTTTCATCCATCCCGCCCCATTCATCCAGTTTCACAATACCCAGCTGCTTGAATAGGGAGGGATCCTCTTTGTGCCGGGTCGCCAGCCATTGGTAGAGCCCCAGGCAGGAGTTCCCCGTGGCGGTACACAGGACCTGCCGTGGAAACCTGCGAATGTCCCCGATTAGAGCGGCACCAGCCTGCCGGCTCATTTCATCATAATCCCTGCAAGCGATATATTTCATTCTGCCCAGGCCCTGTCTCCTGTTTTATAGGGGATACAGCCTATATAGCGTCCGGGCACCGGGTTATAACGCAAGGCCTGCGTAGCGCCGGGTTCGGATGTAAAGTAACCCCAGATAGTAAGTTGTTTCATGAGCCCGAAATAATGAAGCTGACCTTCGGGGGTAGCCCGGGCTTCCTTATCCAACCCATTCAAAAAGGCAATTTTGTCTTCGGTCCCAAGAGAACTGAATTCCCCGCCAAAGGATTTTTCAGCTAGGGCGTTGATCCCAGCCAGGCCGTCGAGGAAAACGGTCTGTTCTTTTTCGGAATAACAATCCGTGACGATGGTTTTCATAAAGTCGCCGATTTTTGCGGCCCTCGCGCCGGGTGATTCCTTCGTTTCGGGCAGAATTGTCTCCCCAATTTCGTCGAGCAGGGCGATGTCCTTATCTGTGAATAAAGCCTTTGTTGTGGGCGCATTGGTACATCCCGAAAGGAAAACATCGGATCCAACGATGGTTCCCCCCATTAAAACTGCCGTCAGCCTTAAAGCGTTTCTTCTTTTCATGATTCTTCTACTTTTCTTTCCAAAGTTTAAAGGGCTTGTCGGCCTGGTTTGCGGACGGCAGGTAAACCTTCCTGCCCGATCCTGCAGATTCGTAGGCGGCCATGATTATTTCGAGCACAGCCCTGCCGTCTTCCCCGGTAACCAGGGGCTGGCTATCGTGAAGGACACAATCTACGAAATGTTGAAATTCCTGGGGAAACCCGTAATTCCAAATCTCCTCGTACATTGTAAAGCTCCACCCCACCGTATTGCCGGCTTTTTCAACCGCATAGCCCACTCCTTTGGAGCTGTAGGTTTGGATGGAATTACCCTGCAGAACGTCGGCATAGGCAACCCCTTCCGTCCCGTGGATTTCGGCCCGGTCGTCCATGCCTCCGAGTTTTGTCCAACTCTCTTCGGCCACCCCCAGGACGCCATTCTCAAATTCGAGGATGATTATGGCATTGTCGTCTCCTTTCGTCTTGCTTTTGTGCACGCCTGTGGTCATCTGGGCATAGACCGATTTTACCGGGTTATTGCCATTCAGCCATCTGAAAAACTGTATGGCATGGCACCCCATGTCCATGGTCACCCCCCCGCCGGATCGCTCCACATCCCAGAAATGGTCGGCATGGGGTCCGTCGTGTTTT
>Ga0102952_1000097_pt1 | contig 47373 bp, 55 predicted proteins | sample SalPon2A_C_D1_MG_FD_78506 | JGI IMG/M metagenome (GOLD analysis project Ga0102952, IMG submission 78506) | Soil microbial communities from South San Francisco under conditions of wetland restoration - Salt Pond MetaG R2A_C_D1_MG | ecosystem: Environmental > Terrestrial > Soil > Wetlands | place... | reverse complement strand
TCGATCATCGCCTTCCCCAGCCGTTCATATCACGAAAGTGTTAAATCTTCCGGGGCATCCAATGTTCTTAATTTTTATGTAGGCGAGGGTAGCGGTGAATTTCGGCTCACAGGTGATACCCCTTCGATTATATACAGCAGACCCAAGGGAGAATACAAAGGGAAAGATATCAAAAAGGTCATGCTCGATTTTTATCTTAATAATGTTGAACTGAGCTCTGACGGTTACAAGGCGAGATATACGATCACATCGAAGAATTCAGATGATAAATACAGTATTACCATGACTGAATGGAAACCGGCTTTTATTTATAATCTTCCCCCCGGTGAATATACCGTTAAACTTGAGCTCATTGACAAGGACGGAAACCCTGTTCCGGGTGGCTATAATACTACAGAAAGGGACATTTCTGTTGCAAACGAGTAGATACTGCTAATACTGATAGACGGGGGGCTGTATCATAAAGCCTCCGGACTATAATTTAGTAAGCATTTAAATTTCAAATATCTGACTAAGCTGATTTTACCGCTTGATTTTTGGTGGTTGATTATTATTTTAAGAAAAATTTATTCAGAGGTGTCAAAATGTCAGAGGTAAAGACAAAAAAGCATGAATTCCAGGCCGAAGTTAAACAACTTCTTGATATTGTGGTTCATTCACTTTATACGGACAGGGAAATATTTCTGCGAGAGCTTGTTTCCAATGCATCAGATGCACTTGAAAAACTCCGTTACATAAAACTTACAGAAAAGGATTTATTTGATGATAACCTTCCGCTTGAGATAGATATCAAAACGGAGGAAGACAAAATTATAATTACTGATTTCGGCGTCGGAATGACCAGGGAGGAGCTAATTGAGAACCTGGGTACGATAGCACATTCGGGTTCAAGGAAATTCGTCGAATCGCTAAAGAAGGGAGACAAAGTGGACGAGAACCTTATAGGTCAGTTCGGGGTAGGGTTCTACAGTGTTTTCATGGTCGCAGACAGAGTAGAAGTTTTCACCCACGGCTGGCGTAAGGACGATGAGCACCTGGTTTGGAGAAGCGACGGTTCAGGTACATATGAAATTGAAGAGACAACGGGGTTAAGGAGAGGGACCAGGATAGTCGTTTACCTTAAAGAGGCAGAGAAGGAATACTCCGGGTCCGAGAGAGTACAGCAGGTGCTGAATCAGTATTCAAGTTTTGTACAGTTCCCGATAAAACTCAATGGTGAGCAGATAAATAAAGTAGAGGCGATCTGGCTAAGGAATAAAAATGAAATTACAGAAGAGGAATACAAGGATTTTTACAAGTTCCAGGCAGATGCTTTTGACGAACCTTTATACACTTTCCATTTAAAATCGGATGCCCCTATTGATATTAACTCGGTATTATTCGTACCTCGGAGCAATCCTGAATTTCTGGGATTCGGCAGGATGGACATCGGTGTAAGTCTGTATTGCAGGAAGGTGCTTATTGATTCCAAACCCAAGGGATTACTCCCCGACTGGCTCAGATTTTTGAAGGGAGTGGTAGACAGTGCGGATTTTCCGCTGAACATTTCAAGGGAATCCATGCAGGACAGCAAGCTGGCCCGGAACCTCAACAAGGTTATAACAAAAAGGTTCCTCGGTTTTCTCGAAGATAAGTTCAAAGAAGATGCTGACGGATATCGGGACTTTTTCAAAAATTTCGGAAATTTTTTGAAAGAAGGTGCGGCTTCGGACCAAAACTACCGTGAGCAGCTGCTTGAGCTTTTAATGTTCGAGTCATCAAAGACCGGGGATGACAGGATGACATCACTCAAAGATTATGTTACAAGGATGAAAGAGAAACAGACCGAGATCTATTACGTTTTCGGTTCCACCAGAAACTCTATCGAGAAGGGGCCGCATCTTGAGGCATTTGTGGAGAACGATCTGGAGGTACTTTATCTCTATCAGCCCATAGACGAGTTTCTTATGAACAGTATTCAGCAATATGATAATAAAAGAATAGTTTCCGTTGATAATGCTGATGTTTCGCTCGAATCATTCGTGATCGAGAGCGAGGAAGAAGTACTCCCGGGTGAGGATGCAATTGCACTATGCGATTGGATGAAACAAAAGCTGGGTGACCGTGTTGAGGATATATCGGTAAGTAAGAGGCTGGTGAAAAGTCCCGCTGTAGCCCTCAATGCCGATGAACGTATGACTCAGAATATGAGGCGTATTATGAAAGCGATTAACAAGGAGATGGGAAGCGAGATGAAGATCAAGCTGGAGATAAACCCGACTCATTCCCTTATAAAGAATCTGAGTGAACTCAGAAAGAAAGACGAAGAACTTGCGAAATTGATAACAGAACAGATTTACGACAATTCACTGCTTGCTGCCGGTTTTATGGAGGATCCGAGATCGATTGCAGGTAGAAATTACCAGCTCCTGGAAAGACTTTCTACTATCTGATACTGAGAATCTGTTAATATAATTTGGAATATAATATGATTATTTCCAGAATAATGAATGAACTATCTGGCACATTTGTACCTTGCGAAAGAAAGCGATGAACTAATTGTTGGAAACTTTATCGGCGATTTTGTAAAAGGAAAATTAAGAGATCAGTACCCCGCACCGATTTTAAACGGGATAATTCTTCACAGAAAGATCGATGCATTTACTGATGCACACAGGATCGTAAGGCAATGCAGAAGGCTCATATCTATAAGACGACGGCGCTACGCCGGAATAATTCTGGATGTTCTTTTTGACCATTTCCTTACAATTAACTGGAACTCTTACTCAGTGGAATCACTTGATGGTTTTATCGCCCGCGTCTTTCTTTCATTAAAAAAATACGAAAATATAATGCCGCATGATGCCCTGAGGCTGCTACCTGCCATAAAGGAAAGAGACTGGCTAAAGAAGTATAGAGATATAGATGACCTTTCCAGGGTGTTCGTTGGACTTTCGGCAAGGATCAGCAAAAAAAATCCCCTTGCCGGATCAGAAGATGAACTCATCATCAACTATCGTGAGCTTGAGAAAAATTTTGATATATTTTTCCCCGAGCTTATCAGCTTTTCCGAATCTGTAAAAAAAGAATTAAACGTTTAAAACAGCCTGATTTTTAAAAATTTGGATTTATTACTGATTCTTTCCTGAAAAAATTGAATCCATACATCGATCAACTATTCTAAATAGTTGTATGTATTACAGGAGTTTACAATGATTGATCTTTACACAGCTGCAACGCCGAACGGAAAGAAAATTTCGATAATGCTGGAGGAAACCAGGCTTCAGTATAAAGTGCACAGGCTCAAACTCTCTGCAAAAGAGCAAAAGAGTAAATGGTTTCTGCAGATAAATCCCAATGGCAGAATTCCGGCGATAATTGACAATGATAACGATCTCACAATTTTTGAATCCGGTGCGATATTGATATATCTTGCTGAAAAGACCGGGAAGCTGCTTCCTTCTGATATAAAAGGTCGAAATGAAGTAATACAGTGGCTGATGTTCCAGATAGCAGGTATAGGGCCGATGCAGGGACAGGCAAATGTCTTTTACAGATATGCTCCGGAGAAAATAGATTATGCAATAAGAAGATATCAGAATGAGACAAAAAGACTATATGAAGTGCTTGACGGACAACTGTCCGGAAACAGCTACATTGCAGGGGATTATTCCATTGCGGATATAGCGACTTTTCCCTGGGTAAATGCTTATGAATGGGCAGGTATAGAAACGGATGATCTCACTAACCTTCGAAACTGGCTTGAAAGGGTAGGTAAAAGGGAGGCTGTCAGAAAAGGAATGAATATACCACCTCCAAGTAAAAGAACTGAAGAGGAAAGGATAAAAGATGTCACCGGTATACTTTCTTAAATATAATATTATGTATAAGTTACTATATTCATTTAAAACGATCTCAAAATGGGTAACCGAGGAAATAAAGCATCCGGCTTTCTAACATTGTATTCCGGAAGTTTTCACAGGTCGCATATTTACACAATAATTTTTCAGGAGGATTGAACTATGAGTGAAAAAATAACTATAGATATTTCGGATAACGGACCCTTCATAATAACAGGTCTTGAGAAGCTCAGAAATTCTAGAGGAGAAATGATCGAGTGTAAGGAGAAGATGGCACTTTGCAGATGTGGGGGCTCTTCAAATAAACCATTCTGTGACGGCACACACTCGAAAAACGGGTTTTCAGGGGAGAGAATGTCGGAAAAAAATATTCACAATGAAAGATCATACGAGGGTAAAGATATTACTATTAATGACAACAGGACCATTTGCTCTCATTCAGCTGAATGCGTTAAAAATCTTAACAAGGTTTTCGATACTGATAAGAAGCCGTGGATCACACCTGATAATGCAACCGCCGAAGAGATAATGAAAGTTATAAAAAGATGTCCTTCGGGTGCACTGAGTTATACGGTCAGCGGAAGGCAGGTCAGGAATTTCGACAGGGAAAAGGAGATTACAGTATCAAAGAACGGTCCTTATAATGTAAAAGGCGGGATACATCTTAATGTTGAAAAAGAGCTTCAACCTCCTGCATCAGAACACTTCGCACTTTGCAGATGCGGAGCGTCGAAGAATAAACCCTATTGTGACGGTTCTCATTCCGGGATCAATTTTACCGACGAAAGCAATTAACATATTTTGAAAACAATAAGGAGATTATAATGGCACTTACCCCATCCAATATGTTACCGCTTGGTACAAAAGCACCGAACTTTAAGTTGCAAGATGCAGTAGACGGGAGGGTAAAGTCTCTTGACGAACTCAAGTCGGGGAAAGCCACTGTTATAATGTTTATCTGTAATCACTGTCCCTACGTTAAACATGTGCAGAACGGACTCGTTGAACTTGCAAATGACTATATAAAAAAGGGAGTATCTTTTATAGCGATAAACTCGAACGATGTTCATGAATATACCGATGATTCGCCTGATAATATGAAAAAGGTGGCTGAGCGGCTGGGTTATCCGTTCCCTTATCTTTTTGATGAAACACAGGAAATCGCAAGATCATATGAAGCTGCCTGTACCCCTGATTTTTATGTCTTCGATAGAGATATGAAACTTGTTTATCGTGGACAAATGGATGGGTCGAGACCAGGAAATGGCAAGCCTGTAACAGGTAGTGACCTTCGCAATGCGCTTGACATTGTTTTGAACAACGACCCTGTTCCTGAAGAGCAGATCCCGAGCATCGGCTGCAATATTAAGTGGAAATGATACTGCGGTATTTAAATCCGCCTGGAAATTGATTGTCTGAATTTATACAGAACATAGAGCTGAAAGATATACTGGTTCCGTTCATTGGCCAGGGGACACAGTCCCTTTCCGGTCAAGAATGTACAATTCTGTTATTTGCTTTTTAGCAGGTCCCTGATCTCTGTTAGCAACTTAATATCTGCGGGTGGCTCCGCAGGTGGTTTCTCCTCTTCCTTCTTTTTTAACCTGTTTATATTTTTTATTAATACAAAAACAGCGAGTGAAACTATAATGAAGCTAATGATAGTGTTTAGGAACTTGCCCCAGTTTATAGTCACTGCTCCTACATCCTTTGCAGCCTGAAGTGTTTCATAAGGTCCGGGTACAGTGCCATGACTGATAACAGTGAATATATTTGTGAAATCAACATTTCCTAGCAATACCCCGATGGGCGGCATTATTATATCGTTTACAAGTGATGTGACTATGGTACCGAATGCTGCACCTATAATTATTCCTACCGCCATGTCGACTACGTTACCTCGAATTGCAAACTCCTTGAATTCTTTTAACATTGTGAAACCTCCGGATAGGGTAAAAATTATTATTTCACGTAGCGATTTTCAAAGTCAAGCAAAAAATATTCTTCCCGGGGTTTAATTTGCGTGAAAACTAAATAATATTTAATGTTTGCGTATAGATAATTAATTTCATTCGGAGCAGAAAATGACCGACAAGTCCAACGAACAGAATACTGATTTTATAAGGGATATAATAAGGGAAGATATAGAAATAGGTAAAAACGACGGCAGAGTCCTTACGAGATTCCCGCCCGAGCCCAACGGATATCTTCATATAGGTCATGCAAAATCCATATGTCTGAATTTCGGAGTTGCAGATGAATTCTCGGGAAAATGTAATCTCAGGTTTGATGACACTAACCCTACAAAAGAGGAAAGCGAGTATGTTGAATCTATAAAAGAAAACGTAAGATGGCTTGGTTACGACTGGGAAGACCGGCTTTATTACGCATCTGATTACTTTGAAAAGTTCTACGAGCTTGCAGTCCGACTTATAAAAGACGGAAAGGCGTATGTTGACAGCCTGAATATGGAACAGATAAGGGAATACAGGGGAACACTGAATGAACCAGGCAGGGAGAGTCCATACAGGAACAGGACTGTTGAAGAGAATCTGGATCTTCTTGAAAAAATGAAAAACGGTGAGTTTGCTGAAGGTGAATGCGTCGTTAGGGCAAAGATAGATATGTCTTCAGGCAATATAAACATGAGAGATCCTGTAATGTACAGGATCCTGAAAATGCCTCATCACAGGACCGGTTCAGAATGGAAGATCTATCCAATGTACGATTTCGCCCATTGCGTCTCGGATTCCATAGAAGGTGTTACTCATTCACTTTGTACTCTTGAGTTTGAGGATCACAGACCACTTTACGACTGGTTTCTTGAGCAGCTTGGTATTCATCATCCCCAGCAGATCGAGTTTGCAAGGTTAAATATGAGTTATACTGTCCTAAGCAAGCGCAGGCTTATCGATCTTGTGAAAAAAGGCTATGTGGATGGCTGGGACGACCCCCGTATGCCGACTATCTCCGGAATGAGAAGAAGGGGATATACATCAGGGGCAATAAGGAACTTCTGTAACAGCATAGGAGTAACCAAGCAGGATAGTGTAATTGATGTAGGGATGCTTGAACACAGCGTGAGAGATGATCTGAACGAAGTGGCTCTCAGGAAACTGGCGGTCCTGGATCCTCTAAAGGTTGTGATCACCAATTATCCCGAAGACGCAGAAGATATGCTCGAAGCGGTTAATAATCCTGAAGATCAATCTGCGGGTATCAGGATGGTTCCTTTCTCACGCGAGATCTATATTGAAAGGGATGATTTCATGATAGATCCTCCGAAAAAATATCACAGGCTCTATCCCGGCAACGAGGTAAGGCTCAGGTATGGGTATTTTATAAAATGCACGGACTATGTAGCTGATGAAAAAACGGGAGAAGTTAAAGAAGTACATTGCACATATGATCCTGAAACCCGCGGAGGTCAGTCACCTGACGGTAGAAAAGTAAGGGGCACGATACACTGGGTTTCCTCAAGGCATGCACTGAAAGCCGAAGTTAGACTTTATGACAGGCTCTTTTCGGTCCCGGATCCCAGGGAAGGTGAAGACGAGGGAAGGGAATATACCGACAATCTTAACCCTGATTCACTATATATACTTGAGGAATGTTATCTAGAACCCGGCCTTGCCAGAGCCGAGCCGGGGGTTAACTACCAGTTTGAAAGGAAAGGATATTTTATACTGGACTCAAAATTAACCACTGAAAAACATATGGTTTTCAACAGGACGGTTCCTCTCAGGGACAGCTGGGCAAAGAAGCAGAATAAATAATTAGAATTAAACTTTAAATAAGTAACTGTCACTTATGGAGATAGAGATAAAACGCATATATGATGTTTATTCCGCTGATGACGGCATGAGAGTCCTGGTAGACAGGTTATGGCCAAGAGGGATAAAAAAGTCGGAAACCATTATAGACAGCTGGCAAAAGGACCTTGCACCGAGCACTGGATTGAGAAAATGGTTTGATCATGACCCTGGAAAATGGAACGATTTCAAAAATAAGTATTTAACCGAGCTTGAAGATAAAAAAGAGAAGATAAACTTACTGCTGCGGTCCTGTACTGTAAGCAAGATAACCTTTCTTTACGCTGCGAAGAGCAGAGACTACAATCAGGCTGTTGTACTGAAGGAATATATTGAAAAAAATATTCAAGAAAAGAAGTACAGGAGAGTTAAATGAACTGGCTTATCGAAGAAGACCCCGGGGGTGCTATCATAGTTAAGATGAGTTCCAGTAAATTGAATCTTATGAACGAGGCTTTTTTTGACGACCTCAACTACGCGTTCGATATTCTGGAAAGCAAGTACCCTGACTATCCTGTTGTTCTCACCTCCCTGGGTAATGTATTCTCCGCAGGACTTGATATTAATCATTGCTACTCCCTCTTCAGGAACGGGGATATGGAGGAGATCAGGATATGGTATGATCACTTCCGGGATTCCATACTGCGTGTTTTTAAATTCAGACAACCACTTGTAGCTGCTGTGAATGGCCACGCTATAGCCGGCGGACTGGTTCTTGCCCTATGCTGTGATATCAGGATCGGTGTAAGCCATAATGCGAAGTTCGGTCTTAACGAGGTTAGGGTCGGCTTCCCGCTTCCGGCCACACTTGCGGAAATTATAAAAAACTCAATAGGTGCTCAAAATGCCGAGGAAATGATCTTCAAGGGCGACCTTTATAATTCCAGGGAAGCTATGGATTTTGGTATTTTCCACGAAATTACGGAATCAAACAACCTTATTGACCATGCGCTTGGTTATGGTCGTGAGCTGAGTGAACTGTACAGTATGGATGCTTATATTCATGCAAAAAAGGCTTTAAGATCGGAAGTACTGGACAAGATACAGAGAGTATCATCGAAACTTGATGAAGATATAGTGGATGTACTGGCATCAGAATCCACGATCCTGACACTTGAAAGAGTGTTAGAGAATTTAAAAAATAAATCTGAGAGGAGTTAATTACCTCCAGGGAATTAATATGTTTATAAGAAAAGCAATACCCGAAGATGCAGTATATATGGCTATGATCCTGAGGGAGATCGGCTGGTCGGAGAAAAGAAACTCTTTGAGACTGGAAGATGTATCCGGCCCAATACGCAAGCTTATCGAACATGCCCGAAATTATGAAACTGAACATAGTATTTATGTCGCAGTAGATGACAAGGTTATAGGTTTTACTAATGTTCACTGGGTTCCGTTCGTAATGCTGGGAAGTACGGAAGGTTACGTATCAGATGTTTTCGTAAGTCCTTCTGCAAGCGGAAAAGGCGCAGGCAGGATGCTGCTCGGGGAAGTAATGAACGAGGGAGAACGGAGAGATGCCTACAGGCTTATGGTAACTAACGGGAAGGAAAAGCCCTCGTACAAGACCGGCTTCTATAAAAAAATAGGATGGACCGAAAGACCAAAAGTAGCTAATTTTGTTTATTATTACAAAAAACCCTGGTCGTAAAGGAGATAATAAAAGTATATGTCTCAACCCAACACAGATTCTGCAATACTTTTGATCTGCTGTCCTGACAGAAAAGGGATTGTAGCGTCAGTTACAGATTTTATTTACAAGAATAACGGGAATATACTGGACCTGGAACAATATGTTGATGTGGAAAGTAATGTCTTCTTTATGCGTGTGGAATGGAGCCTTGATGGTTTTGATATTCCTCCAGGATCGATCGGCAGGATCTTTAAAGATAATATATCCGTGAAATTCGAAATGAACTGGGGAATTCATTTCTCAGGTCAGATTCCCAGGATGGTTATATTCGTATCAAAGTTGTCTCACTGCTTATACGATATCCTTTCACGAACAAGCTCGGGAGAATGGAATGTCGAAGTTCCTCTTATAGTTAGTAACCACAGTGAGCTTGCGGGAGTTGCCAAAACATTCGGTATTGATTATCACATATTTGAAAATGTAAAAGAGAATAAACAGAAGGTTGAAGCCGAACAGATTAAACTCCTGGAAGATTATAAAATTGATTTTGTCGTCCTCGCACGGTATATGCAGATACTGACTGATAAATTCGTATCCAGCTACCCAAACCGGATAATTAACATTCACCATTCGTTTCTGCCGGCGTTCCCCGGCGCGAAGCCATATCACTCAGCACATGAAAGAGGGGTTAAAATAATAGGTGCAACAAGCCATTACGCAACTGCTGAACTTGATGCGGGTCCTATAATCGAGCAGGACGTTGTGAGGGTCACTCACAGGGATACCGTAGAGGATCTGATAAGAAAAGGACGTGACCTCGAAAAGCTGGTTCTGTCACGAGCAGTATGGTCTCATATAAACAGGAACATACTGGTATATAAGAACAGAACGGTAGTTTTCAGGGGATAAGGCTGATCAAAATAATAAAAAATGGCGTAACTCCTGAAAAGTACGCCCTTTTTTATTTAATGTCTGATTAATTTCACTTAACTATAAGTTTTCCCTTCATGCCTGAAGCAAAGTGCCCCGGGAATGTGCATACATAAGTGTATTCACCGGTCTCTTCCGGTACTGTGAATGTAACCGAATCACTTTCACCGCCTGCTACCATACCTGTATGCGCAATTACCTTGTCGGTCAGGTCGGATGGGACACTTCCGTTTTGGTCTTCTTTAAGAACATCATTGACAAATGTAGCCGGGTCAGTGTCTTTTTTAAGAAGAACGAAATCATGAGACATAGATTCTGCAGGCATTGAGGTATTGTTCACAAGCTTAACGGTTATTTGTTCGCCCGGTTTTGCATTAATTTCGGTCTTAGAGAATTGTAAGCTGTCGAGACCTTCTATCTCTATCGTGTGCGGTCCTGACTGAGCAGTTTCGGTATTCTCCTTCATGGAACCGGTGTTCTCATTGCCTGTGGTCTTTGAATTGTTCTCCCCACCACCGCTGCAGGCAACAAGACCGAGTGTTGTAATAATAGCGAGAGAGAATATAGCTAGGTAAGTAACACTTAATAATTTCGAATTCTTTAACATAATAAATTACCTCCTTTTAGTAATTATTTTTTTAAAGCAATTGTTAGATTCCACTGTGAGCATGAAATCGGGTTTTTAAACCCATATCTATATAGCTTAACGGTGAATCTGGTACTTTAAACCCCGATTTCATGCCGGATAGTTAAAATGGTCTTATTAATTAAGACTTTGTTACATTATGACTTATCATTTCCGACCCTGATCGGGAACCCATTTTTTCTCTGTTGTTTTTTACACAGGCATTTGCCGATGACACATGACAATAGAATATTATTTTGATATTAATACTTATACAAGTATAATTCTTACACTTAACCATCTATAATCATTAAACTTTTAATTCGGAGATTCATAATGAAATTTGAAGGCACAGAAAATTATATATCTACGAGAGACCTGACTATGGCGGTTAACGCTGCTATAACACTTCAGAAACCATTACTGGTTAAGGGCGAGCCCGGAACGGGCAAAACTATGCTTGCCTTTGAGGTTGCCAAGGCACTTGATAAGAAAATACTCACCTGGCATATAAAATCCTCAACAGAAGCTCAGCAGGGTTTGTATGAATACGATGCTGTTGCAAGGCTGAGAGATTCCCAGCTCGGAGACGATAGGATAAACGATATCTCGCATTACATAAAGAAGGGTAAGCTCTGGGAGGCATTTGAATCGGCGGAACAGGTCGTATTACTCATTGACGAGATAGACAAGGCTGATATAGAGTTCCCGAACGACCTTCTGCTCGAGCTCGACAGGATGCAATTCTATTGCTACGAGCTCAGGAAAGAAGTTAATGCCAGGTACAGACCCATAGTTATTATCACATCAAACAATGAAAAGGAACTTCCCGATGCTTTTCTGCGGAGATGTTTTTTTCATTACATTAGCTTTCCTGACAGGGACACTTTAAAACAGATCGTTAATGTCCATTATCCGAAGCTTGAAGAAAAACTTATCGACAAGGCAATGAAAGTGTTTTATACACTAAGAGATATAGACGGTATCAAGAAAAAACCGTCCACGAGCGAACTGCTAGACTGGATAAAACTCCTGACAGTCGGGAAGATAACGGCTGACGAGCTTGATGAAGTGGATTTCACAGAGAAACTTCCACCTTACTCCGGTTCACTTCTGAAAAGTGAGCAGGATCATGAGTTGCTTGAGTATCTGAAATACAGGGTTAGAAGGTAATAAATTCATGTTTCTTGATTTTTTTCTTCTCCTTAAAAACGACGGTCTCCCGGTAACCATAAAGGAATATCTTACACTCCTTGAGGCACTGGACAGAGATGTTGTCGAGTATAACGTAGATGATTTTTATTATCTCAGCCGTTCTGTACTTATAAAGCACGAACAGCATCTGGACAGGTTCGATCAGCTTTTCGGCTTTTTCTTCAGAGGCATTGAATTGATCGACAACGAGGAATTCATGCAGATACCCGAGGAATGGGTGAGAAAGAATTTCGAGAACTATCTCACTGAAGAAGAGAAAGAGATGATAAAGAACATGGGCGGGCTTGATGACCTGATGAAAAGGCTGAAAGAACTCATGGAAAAGCAGAAGAACAGACACCAGGGCGGCAGCACGTGGATAGGAACGGCCGGAACATCACCATACGGAGCCTACGGGTATAATCCTGCAGGAGTGAGGATCGGACAGGATGGTAGCAGGCACAGAAGAGCGGTAAAGGTATGGGATAAAAGGGAATTCCAGGACCTTGACGACAGTGTTGAACTGAATACAAGAAATATGAAAATGGCTCTGCGAAGATTACGTGTGCTCACCAGGGAAGGTACAAAGGAGGAACTGGATCTTGACAGAACTATAGAAAAGACCTCCAAGAATGCAGGATTCCTTGATCTTGAAATGGTACCTTCAAAGACAAACAACGTTAAAGTACTGATGTTCTTTGATATAGGTGGCTCTATGGACGACCACATAGATCTTTGTTCCAGGCTGTTTTCTGCTGCCAAATATGAATTTAAACACCTTGAGTTCTACTACTTCCACAATTGTATTTATGAAAGGGTTTGGAAAAACAATGTCAGAAGGTTCCAGGAAGCAATACCTACATTTGAGGTTCTCCATAAATATAACAACGATTATAAATGTATAATTGTTGGTGACGCTTCCATGTCCCCGTGGGAGCTTCTTTATAAGAACGGCAGTGTGGAACATAACAACGACGAACCGGGGTTCACCTGGTTACAAAGGGTCAAGGAGCAGTATCCATATCTGATATGGCTCAATCCCGTTCCTGTTGAAGACTGGAGATATACACAGAGTATTGATATGCTCAGGGAATTTACTGAAGACAGGATGTTCCCGCTTACTCTCTCGGGTCTTTTCAAGGGCATAAGGGCACTGAAAGACAACAAGCAAAAATTCGAGAATAACTAGCAATGAGATCCTATTTAACCAGGGAAGCCTTATTTATTACTATTTGTTTAATTGTATTTTGTTTCATTCCCGTACAAAAATCGATTTCTTCACCCAACAACAAAATAGGTAAAAAGATAGCGGAAGCATATGGAATCCAGGGATTCGACAGGATAGTCTCTATCCGGTTCACATTCAATGCCAGGCTTGGTGATAAAACAATAAAGCGTGAGTGGCAATGGGATATACAGAATAACACCGTATATTACAGAACACCCGGCAAAGAGGACTGGAGCTATTATAAAAGACAGGAAATATCTTCTATGACAGAAGATATTCGGAACATAGATTCACAGTTCATAAATGATCAATACTGGCTTCTTTTTCCGTTCCACCTTGTTTGGGATGATGGAGTCGAGATCACTTCTTTAGATAAAAAAACTGCACTTCCTATGGGTAAGGGCGAGGGGATAAAAGTTACAGTCAAATATCCTGAACATGGTGGATATACACCAGGCGATGCCTATGATCTCTATGTGAATGATAATTATATAATAGAGCAATGGGTTTACAGGAGAAGCGGAAGTAAAACACCTACGAGAATGTCAACCTGGGAAGATAACAGAAAAACGGGGCCTATACTTATATCCTTTGACCACAGGGGTAGTGGCGGTAATTTCAGGGTATGGTTTACTGATGTTGACGTGAAAATTAAATAAATAAAGTAAGATCTTATAAAATAACTTAGAATCAGTTCCCCGTTTGATTATGTCCTGATGAATATAAATATTGTTGATGCATTCACGTACAAGCCTTTTACAGGGAATCCTGCAGCCGTTTGTGTTCTTGAAAGAGATATTGATGATGATCTGAAACAGCAGATCGCAATGGAGATGAACCTCTCTGAAACTGCTTTTGTGGTTATCGAAAAAGACGGCTTTAACCTTAGATGGTTCACTCCTCGAACGGAAGTGGAACTTTGTGGTCACGCAACACTTGCCAGTGCACATATACTATGGGAAGAAGAGATTGTTAAGAGCCACGAGACAATAAAGTTCTTAACCAGGAGCGGTTTACTCGAAGTCAGTAGGGGAAACGACCTTATAAATATGAATTTCCCTCCTGAACCCGTTAATAGAGTTAACGATGCTGATGAAGTACACAAGTGTATTGACGTGAACATTCTCTATGCCGGAAAGAACAGATTTGATTACATGTTGGAAATAGAAAGTGAAGACAATCTAAAAAGCCTTGTTCCCGATCTTGATGCCATTTCCAGGCTTGATTGCAGGGGGTTGATCGTTACCTGCGGATCAGTATCTGATGAGTGGGATTTCACTTCAAGGTTTTTCGCCCCGAAAGTTGGCATCAACGAAGACCCTGTAACAGGCTCTGCACACTGTGCTCTCGGACCATATTGGTCCCGAAAACTCCGCAAGAACGAACTTGCAGGGTTTCAGGCTTCGCAAAGAGGAGGTATGGTATATGTTAAAATTACAGATGAAAAAGTTGTACTTAGCGGAAAAGCCATCACAGTAATGCAGGGTAATTTGCTTGTTTAGTTTGAAATATACCGTTTTATCTGGAAAATTAGTATTTATTTCTTACAGAGGCGGCGTAGCCAAGTGGTAAGGCAACGGTCTGCAAAACCGTCATACCCCGGTTCGAATCCGGGCGCCGCCTCCATTTTAAATTTTAAACAAGATAAAAGGCTGCCCGGGTGGCGGAATAGGTAGACGCAAGGGACTTAAAATCCCTCGGGATAATATCCCGTGCCGGTTCGACTCCGGCCCTGGGCACATAGAAAATCCGGTTTTATTTCAATGTCGTTTTATGGTCTGTAATGTTCTCGGACCGACAGATATTAATGAAGCACTCTGTCGCTTGATTGGTCTTCATCCTCGAATTCCTCCTCATCGTCATCAATGAGGTCGTTATCAAGGATGTCCTGAAGCAGTTCATCGAAGAGATCGTCGTCATCGTCTATATCTAATTCTATATCTATATCATCCCATTCGTCTTCTTTTGCTGTTATTATATTCATCTTAGTTGTTAATCTCCGGTTGAAAGTTTATCAAACCATACATCTGCACTAATAAATGTCAACATGCTATATAGATAAATTCAATAATACTATTGTACACGGTCTGATTATGAAGCGAACAAAAAATTTCCTGATTCTAATTCCCGTTTTGTCCGCTACCTTTCTAATTATATCGTGCGCGACGACTAGCCCCTTAGAAAGAGAGCAGTATATTATGGGGACCAGAGCGACTGTAATTATTCCTGGCGGTGATTACAGGACTGCCGGTTATGCATTTGCAGAGATGAACAGGCTCGATGCGCTTCTCTCAACCTATAAAGAGAACAGCGAGATATCCATTGTAAATAAGAATGCGGGGATAAGGCCGGTAATGGTTTCACCTCAAGTTAAAAATGTTCTGGAACGCTCTGTTGAAATAGCATCTGAAACAGGGGGCTCATTTGACCCGACCATAGGTGCGCTTACCATCGATGTATACAGATTCGGAAGAGGTGGTGAGGGAATACCAGGTACGGAAAGGATAAAAGATGCAAGAAAACTCGTGGATTACAGAAAACTCGAATTAAATGGTAACGAAGTTTATCTACAGCAAAGAGGGATGAAGATAGACCTGGGAGGTATTGGCAAGGGATATGGTGTCGACCGGGCGGTCGAAATACTGAAAGAAAAAGGAGTGGATAATGCATTTGTTTCTCTTTCAGGTGATATGAGATCATATGGATTTGACCATGTAATAGGTATACAGGACCCTGAAAAAGAAGGAGTTATTGCGAGTTTTCATACCGGGCCGGGTGACCTTGCCGTCTCCACGAGCGGTGACTATAGAAGGTATATTGAACAAAACGGAAAAAGGGTAAATCATCTCATTGTTCCTTCGAAAGGAACATCGGGAAATGAATTTTCAAGTATTACAGTAGTTACCAGGGGTGATTCGACCAGGGCGGATGCATACGCCACTGCACTTTTTGTAATGGGCAGGGAAAAAGCTCTGCAGTTTGCACAGTCCTCGCGAGATATGGGTGTATTGTTCATATCCAGGGAAGGGGAGGTATTTCTAAGCGGGGACTTCAAAAAATTTGTACGGGATTTAAAATTCTATAATTAGGTACAATATAGTCAAGGTTGCTATAAAGTGGTTTGAGCCCGGTTTTGTTGACAAAACACAGGGTTAGCTTATATTAAAGATGCGATCTGAACAGATTTATTTAATAATCTCCTTAAGTTAGGTAATAACCATGACCATGTCTACTATAGAAGAAGCAATAGAAGAAATAAAAAAGGGCAAAATTGTCATACTTGTTGATGATGAAGACAGGGAGAATGAAGGTGATCTCGTCGTCGCGGCCGAATATGCCACACCTGAAGTGATCAACTTTATGGCCACATACGGCAGGGGCCTTATATGCCTTGCAATGACCCAGGAAGACGCCGACAGAATAGCCCTCCAACCCATACAACCCGAGAACAATAACGTTCCCCAGCATACTGCATTTACAATTCCCATAGACGCCAGAAACGGGATAAGTACGGGTATATCGGCGTATGATAGATCATCAACTGTTCAGCTTGCAATATCAGAGGATTCGAGACCGGATGATTTTGTAAGACCTGGTCATGTGTTTCCCCTCATAGCAAGAAGGGGAGGTGTACTTGTAAGAGCCGGGCATACAGAGGGTTCGGTCGATCTTGCCAGGATAGCAGGCCTGAAGTCAGCATCCGTTATTTGTGAGATAATGAAAGATGACGGTGATATGGCCAGACTGGAAGATCTGCAGAAGTTTGCAAAAAACCACAATATTAAAATAGCTACCATTGCTGATCTTATCAGCTACAGGTTAACAAAGGAAAGTTTCGTTAAAAAGAATGTGACTGCCAATATACCAACTGAATTCGGAAGTTTCAGAACTATAGTTTATGAAAGCGAAATAGGTTCACAGCATCATATAGCATTCGTTAAAGGAAATATTAATCCAAACACTGAAACACTTGTCAGGGTCCATTCGGATTGTCTTATTAGCGATGTATTCGGTGTTAAGAACTCGGACAGCCGTTCAAAACTGATACAGTCCATGAGGATGATCGAAGAGAATGGCTGTGGTGTGATACTGTACATAAGGTCGGAAGGTGAAGGTAATACACTTGTGAACAAGATCAAGGAATACCGTAGGAACGGCAAGATAACAGATCCAATAGACCTTTGTGAAGGTAACGAATACAAAAAAGAACTTAGAAATTACGGGATCGGTGCACAGATTCTCAGGGATCTCGGAGTCAGGAAAATAAAACTTCTTACCAATAATCCCACAAAAGTTAAAGGGCTTGAGGGATTCGGGCTCAAGATCGTCGAAAGGATCCCGATACCAACACAAGATTTTAAAAGCGAAAATGCTTCTGATGAAAAGTCACAGGTGGATGAAAACAGCGTCTATTTATCCATGATAGACCAGAAGGGAGTTTAAATGCCAAATAATATTGAAGGAACACTCAATGCTACGGCTGTAAAGTTTGCGGTTGTTGTAAGCAGGGTTAATGATCTTGTTACTACTTCTCTCATGAATGGTGCCGTAGATACTCTCAAACGCCATGGTGCACTGGATTCGAATATAAAGGTAATTAAGGTGCCGGGTTCATTTGAAATTCCGATCGCTGTAAAAAAAGCGGCTGAATCAAATAAGTATGACTCCATAATTGCCATAGGTGCTATAATACGCGGGCAGACATCCCATTATGACTTTCTTGCGTCTCAGGTAATAAAAGACCTGTCTCAGGTAAGCCTGCAAACAGGAATACCTGTTTCAAACGGGGTTATAACAACTGAAACCCTTGAACAGGCACTCGAAAGGGCCGGTGTAAAAGCCGGGAACAGGGGGAGTGAGGCTGCACTTTCCGCTATTGAAATGGCTAATCTACTGAAATCCTTATAATTCTCAATTGTTAAAATCAAATAAAAATGGGAAAGCGAAGACTTGCCAGAGAGTTAACTCTTCAGTTTCTGTATCAAACTGATGCGCTGAAAGGTTTTAATCCCGAAAATAATATCAAGCAGAACCTGGAACTGTTCTGGTCTGTCAAAAGCAACGTTGATGATATGGAAATAAAAAACTTCATGGAGGTCCTGTCACAGGGTGTTGTCGAGAACGTCCAGGGAATAGATGATATTATCAGCAAATATTCAACACACTGGAAGCTCCCGAGAATGCCCAGTATTGACAGGAATATTTTACGCATGGCAATATATGAGATCGTTTACTTGAGCGACATCCCTGCCCCTGTTACGATTAACGAAGCTATTGAGATAGCTAAGAAATTCGGCTCAGATGAGTCTGGTGGGTTTATAAACGGTATTCTTGACAGGGTAAGTAACGCTATGGACAGAGGTGAACTAGGATTATGATTCAAGAAGTCATTTCAAAACTTGTAGAGAGAGTCGATCTTGAAGAAGAAGAGCTTGCAGCGGTCTTTCAGAAAGTCATGGATGGTGTTGCCACACCCAGCCAGGTAACGGCTCTGCTGGTTGCCCTGCGTATGAAAGGGGAGACTATTACCGAGATCACAGCGGCTGCCAAGGTAATGCTTGAAAAAGCTGTCAGGGTCAATACCGGGTCGCTGAACACCGTTGATCTGTGCGGCACTGGTGGTGATGGACTGGGTACATTTAATATATCAACTGTGTCCTCTTTTATTGTTGCCGGAGCGGGCGTTCCTGTCGCAAAACACGGAAACCGCTCTGTATCAAGCCCGGTCGGAAGTGCTGATGTACTTGAACAGCTCGGAGTAAACATCAACCTGTCAACCGATGGCGCCGAGAGATGCCTTAATGATGTAGGAATAGTATTTCTGTTTGCTCCGAGGTTCCATCCTGCCATGAAAAATGTTGCAGTTCCGAGAAAGGAGATCGGTATAAGGACAATATTTAATATACTTGGGCCCATGGTAAATCCCGCATGCGTCAGACACCAGGTCATGGGTGTATATTCCGATGTTCTCATTGAACCAATTGCAAAGGCCCTTAGAAACCTGGGGTCCAGCCATGCAATGGTGGTAAACGGGGCAGATACGCTCGATGAGATCACAGTTACCGGAAAGACATCCGTGGCCGAGCTAAAGGACGGGGTTGTAAAGACTTACAAGCTTGATCCTTTCGAACTCGGTTTCAAGAAGAGAAAAATTGAAGAGCTTTCCGGTGGAAAAAGCCACAAGGAGAATGCTGATATACTCCTGTCAATTTTGAGAGGTGAGGAAAGAGAAGCTAAAAGAGATATATGTATACTGAACTCAGCTGCCGGTCTTGTAGTAGCCGGTGCTGCTCCCGGGATGCAGGAAGCTGTGGAGATGGCAACCAAGTCGGTTGACTCCGGCAGAGCGCTTGAAAAGCTGAATGAACTTATCAAGTTCTCCATTAACTGGTAAAAAGCATTATCACGATGATATTGGACGAAATAGTAGAACATAAAAAATCAGAGGTCGAATCGGCTAAAAAGAACAAACCCCTCGATCGGATCATTGCCAATATTGAAGATGCAGACAAGGCAAGGGATTTCTATGGAGACTGCATAAATAAAAGCGGTATTAAGATAATCTGCGAGATAAAAAAAGCATCCCCGTCCAAGGGACTGCTTTCAAAAAACTTTCACCCCGTCGAAATAGCAAAGAGTTACGAACACAACGGCGCTTTTGCAATCTCGGTGCTTACTGATGAGAAGTTCTTTATGGGAAGTCTCGACTACCTTTCCGAAGTGAGTAAGAATGTCAAAATACCTGTACTCAGGAAGGATTTTACTATAGATCCATATCAGATCTATGAAGCCAGGTGCTATGGTGCTGATATAATCCTTCTCATCGCATCTATACTTGACCTTTCAGGTATAAGGGCATTTCAGGATATTGCCACTTCCCTGGGTATGAGTTCAATCGTGGAGGTTCATAATGAAAAAGAACTCGAACTGGCACTTGAAGCGGGTAGCAAAATAATCGGTATAAACAACAGGGACCTTAAAACGTTTGAAGTGAACCTTGAAGTATCGGAGCAGCTTGCGGGTTCGATACCTGAAGGGGTTGTTGTTATCAGCGAGAGCGGGATCAGGGATTCAGGTGATATCCGCCGGTTGGAAAAGGCCGGCATTACCACATTTCTAATTGGTGAAACATTCATGACCGGGGAATCCCCGGGCAGGGAACTAAAAAATCTTCTAAATTCACTTTAATGAGATCCTCAGGACCCCTTTGTAACTTTTTCTATTTCCTTAGAAGTACGGAACCCATATGTTCATCAACTTCATTGTTAAGAAGTTGTATAAGGATATTCTCCGATGCGGCGATTATGAGTGCTGCAAGGGTAAGGTAAAAAAGAATCGTGCTGTATGAGAAGAGGTATGCATGGACGACAAAGGTGTAGGAAATTACACCCGCAATCTTGCTTGAATAAAGATGGAGATTCCCGATTCTTCTGAATTTTATATAACCTGTTATTCCCGAAATTATTAGAAGAAAAAGCCATATGAACACGGCTTTACTATGGTTTGTCAGGATATCCGGGCAGATATGAACTGTCCAGTACACAATTGATAATATAAGTATATTGTCTGCCAGGGAATCAAGTTTGCTGCCGTATTTACTTACGATCCTGAGCCTTCTTGCAATAGGTCCGTCTATAACGTCAGTTACACCGGCTAACACGAGACCGGCAGTGAGAAGCCTGATTGTTCCATTAAAATAAATGACCCATAGAACCGGAATGAGCATAAATCTTAAATAGGTTAGTGTATTAGGTATATTTATCCTGTAGACTTTATCGCTTAACATAAGTGTTTCTTAAATAATAACATCTAATTTTAAATAGATTTCGAAAATTGAGTAATAATAAAAAGAATAAAAAACCGGTTCTTTCCCTTTTTCTGTCCGCACTTCTGCCGGGATTGGGCCAGGTTTATAACGGTCAGATCCAGAAGGGTATCATGCTGGCGGTTCTGAATGTTGTCATAAACATTCTTCTTAAAGAGCCGTTGAGCAAATTCATGGAAAACGGTTTTGACATTGCCAGGCCCACTCTAATTGTATTCGGAGGCTATACAATTGCAGGTATGATCCTCTGGGTATATGCTATGATCGATGCAAAGAAGTATGCTGAATATATCAATACGAAAAATGATGCGGTTTCATGAACTAATATACTATTTTGATATACAGCTTGCGAGCAATTTTCTGTGACGCAAGATAGATTGAAAAACAAGAATAGAAAGGAGGAAAATACTATGGCTCAGGAAAGAAAATCAGCTGTTACATTGCATGGAAATCCATTTACACTTATCGGACCTGTACTTAAAGAAGGAGATCCGGCGCCGGATTTTAAATGTGCCAAAGGTTTAGGAGAGACTGTCACTCTGGATACATACGGGGGTAAAGCGAAAGTATTCAATGTGATCGTTTCTGTGGATACGCCCGTATGCGATAAACAGACCAGAAAATTCAACGAAGAGGCTTCAAAGCTACCTTCTGACGTAAGTATAGTAACTTTCAGCATGGACCTGCCTTTTGCACTGGGCAGATATTGTGGTGCGAGCGGTATTGATAATGTTGAGACGATATCTGATCATATGTATGCATCATTCGGTGAAAATTACGGTGTGCTTATAAAAGAGAACAGGCTTCTTGCAAGGGCAATATTCGTTGTTGATAAGGATAACCGGATCAGACATGCTGAATACGTTGATGAATTATCCAACGAACCAGATTATGATAAAGCACTTAAAGTCCTTAACGAGATCATTTAATTAACAGGGTTTATATATAAAACTAAAAGCTGTAAACTATAATAATGAAAAATATGATTTGTGGAGGAAGTTATGGGGCTTGGCAATATGATAACCAGGCTTTTTACAAGGAAAGAAGAGAAGAACAAAACGGATGCAACGGATATCGACTTTAATGATATTGATTCGATAATCCCATCTCCGAAGAATAAAAGGAAATCTCTTCTTATTTCTAAAACCATAAACTTCTACAGTGATGATAGTTACAAAACAGCGAAAAAAAAGTCCGTCAAAACGGCAGACAGAACAGAATAAGTTATTAAAGGTTTGATCACAATGCCGACAAAGGAACAAATATTTGAAATACTCGGTGACATTTATGACCCGGAAATACCTATAGATATAGTAAACCTGGGACTCGTTTACGGTGTAAATATTGAAGATAATAAAGTTACTGTAAACATGACCATGACATCTCCGGGTTGTCCCGCAGCAACTCAGATAGTTACTGAAGCAAGGTTATTAATAGAGGACCTTCCTGATGTAGAGGAAGCCAATATAGAGATTGTGTGGGACCCTCCATGGACTCCCGAGATGATGAGTGAAGCCGCGAAGGAAAGCCTCGGGATCTAGACTTTTACAAAAATAATTTTTGGAGATAAAAAATGTCGGATACTTTAAGAATAGGGGACAAAGCCCCTGATTTCGAAGCCCCTACGTACGGGGACGATACTATAAAACTAAGTGAGTTCAACAGCAACAACATCGTAGTACTTTATTTCTACCCAAAGGACAATACTCCCGGTTGCACCAAGGAAGCCTGTTCCATGAGAGATGGTATGGAAGTCCTCAAGGGCAAGGGGGTAAAGGTGCTGGGGGTAAGTACTGATGGTGTGAAAGCCCACGAGAACTTCAGGGAAAAATATGATCTTAACTTCCCGCTTGTAAGTGACAAGAGCAAGAATATCGTTAAGGAATACGGTGTTAAAAGCGCATTCGGTACTGCAAAAAGAGTAACCTTCCTTATAGACAGGGATGGTACGATAAAGCACATATGGAACAAGGTAAATGCAAAAAATCATTCTGAAGAAGTTTTGCAGAAGATCAATGAACTAGGTCTGTAAATTCCTCATCACATGAACGGATACGTCTTTTTAAGTTATATTCTCTTCAGTGAAAATGGCAAAAATACCAAAGGGGTTTTTTATAACCGGTACTGACACCGGAGTTGGAAAGACCGTGGTAACAGCCGCGATGGCAGGCTGCTTTTCCATGGCCGGCAAGAAAGTAGGTGTGGTAAAACCCATCCAGACCGGTACCGAACTTCAGAGTATTCCTGATATTGAATTTGTTTACAGTTCGCTTGAACGACCCTTCAATATTACCGAAGTCTGTTATTACCGATTACCCAAGCCTCTTTCACCGCACGCTGCATCTGTGCTCGAGGGGGTAGAGATCGACACGGATCTTATAATAAATTCCATAACTGAATTCTCCGCCGGTTACGATGTTGTTATAGTTGAGGGTGCCGGAGGTATACTCGTTCCCGTAGGGAGAGAATACATGATGATTGACCTGGTTTCTGATATCGGGTTGCCTGTAGTTGTGGTTTCAAGACCGGGACTAGGGGCTATAAACCATTCTCTTCTAACTCTCGAAACACTCAAAAGGCGGGATGTTGATGTTCCCGGGTTCGTGATAAGCGGTTTTCCTGAATATCCCGATATCGCTGAGATGACCAATCCGAAAGTTATAGAAGAAGTAAGCGGGTATTCCCTTATCGGTGTAATTCCGTTTATAGAGGGGTTGTCTGTTGAGAAAGGCATCTACGGAAAACTGAACGATGATCCGGCTCGATATTTTATTCCGGAATTCTTCGGAACACTTGATAAGAGTGAATTTTTTAATAAATTTTACGAAAATCACGAAATTTATTAATTTTATATAAATTTCTGTTAACAAAGACAATTTTTCTGTCCTTGATTAAGGACTTGAATATAAATGGATTGGAGACCGTTATATAACTTGACAGATTACCTAAGCATGATATAAATACATACCGTTTTTCGGAACAATCCACATCCGGATAAAAAACCTTATCTAGATACTAATAAGGAAATGTAATGGGCAAACTAATCAAAATAATTGGCATACCACTTGTTTCCATTTTGCTTTTATTAATATTTTTTCAACAATACAATGCGCAGAGCAACTCAAAAGGTCCCAGACAGCCTGTTTTGTTCAGTCACAAGATACACGCCGGGGATAATCAGATTCCATGCGAATATTGTCATAGTTATGCTTCAATATCCAGGAACCCGGGTATACCCTCGATGCAAAAGTGCATGGGATGTCATTCACAGATTGCCGGAAGGGATGTGAAGTACGATATAAACGGCACAACTATAAATATTAAAAACGAGATACAGAAGGTCAGGGATTACTGGTCTAAAAAACAACCGATCCCATGGCAGAAAGTAACTGCCATGCCCGAGTTCGTTCACTTTAATCATAAGCGTCATATAAAACGCGGATTTAAATGTCAAACATGTCATGGTCAGGTTCAGGAAATGGATGTTGTTTATCAGGCAGAAAAACTTAATATGGGATTCTGCATTTCGTGTCATGAACAGAATGCCGATAACGAACAGCATCTGACGAGACTCAAGGACTGCCTTACCTGCCATTACTGATTTGGAGGAATTTTTATGTCTGATGACAACAAAAGTGGTTTAAAAAGAAGAGACTTCTTGAAACTGCTTGGAGTAGCCGGAACAACTGCTGCTGTTACAGGGGGTTGTTCTTCAGAGCCTGTAAACCAGCTTATCCCTTATGTAATACCTCCAGATAAGTTCATTCCGGGTATACCTTCATATTTTGCATCCACCTGCAGGGAATGCCCTGCAGGATGCGGTCTTATCGTTAAGAACAGAGAAGGAAGGGCCATCAAGGTCGAAGGTAATCCCGAAGCACCTGTAAACATGGGTGGTACATGTGCACGCGGACAGGCATCATTGCAGGGTCTTTATAATCCTGACAGGATACGTTCTCCATTGATCTATAAAGAGGAGACGGCCCGGCTTGCACCTGTTGGCTGGGAGAAGGCAGAAAAAGCTCTTTCTGATAAGATATCAACACTTATAGAACAGGGGAAAGGGGACAGGATAGTATATCTCAGCAATAATGTATCAGGAACTTTCAGGGACCTGGTTGACAAGTGGCTCAAAGCGACCGGCGGAGGCAAGCATTACAGCTATGAAACATTTTCACATGAGCCTATAAGAAAAGCGAACGAAATACTTTACGGAAAAGATGTAATTCCGAGCTATCGTATAGAAAATGCGGACTTTGTGCTTTCATTCGGTGCTGATTTTCTGGAGACCTGGTTGTCTCCGGTTAATTTTTCAAAAGGGTTTTCAAAACTTCATACAGTAAAAAACGATACTACAGGAAAAGTCATTCAGGTTGAACCCAGAATGTCAGTAACTGCTGCAAGTGCGGACAAGTGGGTTCAGATCAGACCGGGTACCGAAATGTATCTGGCACTCGGAATAGCCAATGTGATAATAAACAAGGGGTGGGCTAAAGCAAATGCGGGCCTGCTCGCAGGAGTAGTTTCAACCTACACACCATCCAAGGTGTCTACAATTACCGATGTACCTGCTGAAACAATAGTACAAATTGCAAAAGGATTCTCTGAAAATAAAAGCCTTGCGATAGGCGGTGGCGCTGCCTACACAGGCTCAAACGCTACGCAGACCCAGGTTGCTGTTAACATACTGAACCATATAGTCGGAAATGTAGGAAACACAGTGGATTACTCGGACATATTAATGATATCCAATCTGAACAGTTATCAGGAAATAGCTGAGCTTGTAAACAAAATGAACAAAGGCGAAGTTGAAATGCTCATCGTTCATAATACAAACCCCGTATTTACGCTACCCCCGGGTCTCAAGGTCAAAGAGGCAATATCAAAGGTTACTGATGTTGTAAGCTTCTCTAGCTTTATGGATGAAACAACTGAACTCGCTTCACTGATAATGCCGGATAGCACCTTTCTTGAAAGCTGGGGTGATTATCAGCCAACACAGAAGTATGTTGGAATAATACAGCCTGTAATGAGCCCGGTATTTAATACCAAACAGACAGGTGATGTACTGCTTTCTGTTGCTGGGAACATAGACTCGGCGAAAGGTAGTTTTGAAGTAGATAATTATCTGGACTATTTAAAGAATTCATGGAAAAAAGTTGCCCGGTATGTATCCCCTGGAGAGAATTTCGATAGTTTCTGGAAAAAAACGCTGGAGAAAGGTGGAGTCACTTTTCATCTGGAACCTGCACAGGTTGAGCTTTCTCCATCTGTTATGAATGTTGAATTTGACGAAGCCGGTTTTGCCGGCAACGGAGATATGTATTTTATTACATACCCTTCATACAGGTTCTATGACGGTTCAGGTGCAAACAGGCCATGGCTTCAGGAACTCCCGGAGGCTTTATCCACGAGTGTCTGGGACTCTTTCGTGGAGATACACCCGGATACTGCCAAAAAACTTGGTGTGAGAACCGGGACATATGTAGATATCAAGACCGACCAGGGATCGATCAGAACACAGGCTTTTGTCTATGAAGGTATCAGACCCGATACAATAGCGGTTCCCTTCGGGCTCGGCCACAAGAGCTTTGGAAGATATGCAGAGGGAAGAGGGGTAAACCCACTTGATATTCTTCCGGCTTCTTCAGATAGTTTGTCAGGCGGTTTCACCTGGTTTTCGACCAAAGCTAATATAAGTAGTAATGGTGATTACGAGCTTCTTGTAAGAATTCAGTATTCTGAAACACAGGATGACAGGGAAGTTGCCCAGGCTGTTAACATTAAAGACCTGCCGGCTCTTGAACAGGACCATGAAGAACCTCCCGAGTTTTATCATGAAAGGGAATACCCCACTTACAGGTGGGCTATGGCAATTGATCTTAACAAATGCACAGGCTGCGGAGCTTGTGTAACAGCGTGTTTTGCCGAGAATAATCTTCCTGTTGTTGGTAAGGAGCAGGTTGCAAAAAGAAGGGAGATGCACTGGTTGAGAATAGAAAGGTACTTCGATAAGGATACTGAAGGAAAACTAGAGACAAAATTTCTTCCGATGCTTTGCCAGCAGTGCGGAAATGCTCCATGTGAGCCTGTCTGTCCTGTTTATGCGACCTACCATAACCAGGAAGGTTTGAATGGTATGGTATATAACCGTTGTGTTGGTACAAGGTATTGTTCGAACAACTGTACATACAAGGTCAGAAGATTTAACTGGTTTACATACAAGTTCCCCGAGCCTCTAAACTGGCAGCTTAACCCCGATGTGACTGTCAGGACCAAAGGTGTTATGGAAAAATGCACTTTCTGTGTCCAGAGGATTAAATACGCAGAAGATATAGCCAAGGACAACAACTCTATCGTCAAAGACGGTGATATGATGACGGCCTGCCAGCAGGCATGTGCCACTGAAGCGATAACATTCGGCAATCTTCTTGAAGAAGGGAGCATGGTAAACGAGCTGAGCAAGAACAAAAGAGGCTATAAAGTACTAAAAGAGATCAATACAAAACCTGCGATAACTTATCTTAAAAAGGTAAAATGGGATAAAGTATAATGAGTCAGAACGAGAATAATTCATTTACATATTCACAAGTAACAAATGATGTAGTAAGAATGCTGGAAAAACCCACATACAAGTGGTGGGCACTTTTTCTCCCTACACTGGGTTTTGTCGGTATCGGAATGGTGTGCTTCTTCTACCAGGTATATACCGGGCTTGGTGTTGCCGGTTACAGGCATCCGGTGTTCTGGGGAGTATATATTACGAACTTTGTGTTCTGGGTGGGGATTGCACACTCCGGCACTCTGATCTCAGCCATACTGTATTTGTTCAGGGCACGGTTCAGGATGTCTATTTACAGGGTGTCAGAGGCTATGACGGTCTTTGCCGTTCTTACAGCGGGTTTGTTTCCTATTATACACCTTGGTAGAGCCTGGAATTTTTACTGGCTGTTTCCATATCCGAATCAGAGGGAGTTGTGGATCAACTTTAAATCCCCACTTGTTTGGGACGTATTTGCGGTTAGTACATATCTGACAGTAAGTTCTGTATTCTTTTTTGTCGGTATGATACCTGATATCGCTGCGGTAAGGGACAAGGTCACGGCAGTACCGAGAAAGATTATTTACACGATACTGTCACTCGGATGGAAGGGGTCGCACTGGGAATGGCTCCATTATTCCAGGGCATATCTATACTTTGCCGCACTTGCGACACCTCTAGTTCTTTCAGTTCACAGCGTTGTATCCTGGGACTTTGCAATGGCTAATGTCCCCGGTTGGCACTCCACTATATTCGCTCCATATTTCGTAGCCGGGGCTATTTTTTCCGGACTCGCCATGGTTATTACGCTGACAATTCCTCTGAGGAAGATATTCCGTCTGGAAAATTACATTACTATGGATAATTATGATGGTATGGCCAAGCTTATACTTTTCACAGGTGGTATAGTTACATATTCCTATGCTACAGAAATATTGCTTTCATGGTACACCGGAAGTCCATTTGAATGGGGTCAGACATATTACAGGATGACAGGACCTTATGCGCCTCTATTCTGGACAATGATATTCTGCAATGTTGTAGCTCCGATTCCTCTCTGGTTCAAGAAATACAGGTCAAATATAAAGGTACTTTTTATTATTTCATTATTAATAAATATAGGCATGTGGTTCGAGAGATTCAATATTATAACCATGTCTCTTTCTCATGAATTTGAGCCGGGAGCCTGGGGAATTTACAAGATATCCTGGGTTGAAGCAGGTATTACCGCCGGGAGCTTTGCATGGTTCTTCATGTTCTTTTTAATATTCATTAAAACACTTCCTGCAGTATCGATAGCGGAGATCAAAGAGATACTTCCGGTCCCCAAAAAAGGAGGAAACAAGTGATGAAATCGGATCAGGGCGTACTTGGCATATTTACATATCTTGACACTGTTACAGATGCTGTTAAGGAGCTAAAGAACAACGGTTACGAACAGCTAAAAGTATTTTCACCATTCCCGAATCACGAGATCGAGGATGTAATGGAAGAATCCCCCAGTCCGGTCAGGTATTTTACTCTGTTCGGAGGTTTGCTTGGTGCTACCTGCGGATTCGGTTTTACCGTACTTACGGCTATGTCATGGCCTATTCCTGTGAGTGCTAAACCGGTAGTTTCAATCATTCCTTTTATGGTTATTGTATTTGAATTAACAATTCTGTTTGGGGCGTTATCAACATTAATAGGTTTACTTATTAACTCATTTGTAAGGAAAAGGGCTCCTATAACACTTTATGATCCGAGGTTTTCCGATGACAAGTTTGGAATAATGGTGGTTTGTCCTGAGGACAAAATCAAGAACGTGGAGAGTATCTTAAAGTCAAGAGGTGCTGAAGAAGTAAAATTCGACACCGTCGAGTATTAAATACGCGGAGGTAGTTTCGTTTTGTTTAAGAAATTAAGTTCTCTAACTTTACTTGTTTTATTATCGCTAACGATTACAACACAGCTTGTTTATGCGTTCCCCTGGTCTTACAACATGTGGAAACAGCCTTCCATTAAACCATATGAGCAACCAATGGAATACCCTGAAAATTCTGTTACGACTGATGGAACAAGACTTAAGCCTGTGGAAAGACAGAAGCTCGAAGCTATAACAAAAAATCCCCAGCCATTCACCAAGGAATCAGTAGAAAGGGGTAACAAGGAATATCATAAATTGTGTGTTGTCTGCCATGGCCCTGATGCCAAGGGCAACGGTATTATAGTAACAAAAGGACACGGATTTTACCCCGTAGATCTAACGTCCCAGACCGTAAGGGACCGTACAGACGGCTATATATATGCATACATTATGTACGGTGGAAAAGTAATGATGCCGGCCTACGGGGAAAGCGTAACAGAACAGAACGCCTGGGATATAATAAACTACGTAAGAAGCCTCGAAGGGAAAGAACCAACTACAACAGCTGAGGAGAATAAATAGTAAAATGGACCAGAATATAGGCGAAGAAATACTCGGTAAAACAAAGAGCATTCCATCATGGATAATTATATTACTCGGATTGATCGCACTTGCTGGTGTAGCTACTTTTATAATAAACACAAGTGGTAATAACCCGTCAACTGCCTGGCATATTTTCCATGTTAATTTTCTTTTCTGGACAGCTGCTGCCCAGGGTGGGATAATATTCTCATGTATTCTAAGGATTACTGATGCAAGATGGGGCAGGTCCTTTTTGCGTATAAGTGAGGGACTGGCTTCTTTCCTTCCTTTGGCATTTGTATTCCTTATAGTAGTATTTATCGGCAAGAATTACCTGCTTCCCTATGCCACACATCATTACCATAACCCCAAAGATCTTTGGTTAAATATTCCATTTGTATTTTCAAGGAACGTCATAGGACTGGCTATACTTATGGTTCTGGACTTTTTCTACCTCAAATACTCTATAAAACAGGATTACGATTCAGGAACAGAAGAGTCTAAAGGTTACTTCCGGAAACTCAGGAAACTTGCACCAGCAATAGTTATTGTATATACGATCGTATTTAGTATAATCGCCTTCGATTTTATAATGTCTCTGGATGAACACTGGTTCAGTACTCTGTTCGGGGTTTATTATTTAATTGGTGGTCTTATTTCAGCTGCAGCTGCTACTGTAATACTTTCGATAGGATTAAAGAACTATCTTGGCCTCGATGATTATTTCTCTGACTACCATTACTGGGATATGGGGAAAATACTTCAGGGTTTTGCATTATTATGGGTATATCTGATGTTCTCTCAATTGCTGGTTATCTGGTATGGTAATATGCCCGAGGAATCAGTATTTCTTGTAAAGAGACTCAAGACAGTTCCATTTGAAACTTTTGCGTGGTCTGTACTGACATGTTGTTTTATATTCCCGTTCTTTTCACTTTTGCCCAGGACTAACAAGATCGTTACACCAATACTGGCATTCATAGCGACTGTTTCCTTCTCGGGCTTATGGCTCGACAAGTTTATACTTGTTATCCCTTCTTACTCTGATACAATCTCCTTTGGGGTACAGGAAATATTGATCACAGCGGGTTTTCTATCGGCATTTCTGGGATGTTTTCTTTATTTTGTTAATAAATTCCCTGTAATACCATATGGAGATCCCTTATTTGACGGAAAATCATCACGCGGAGGACACTAATGAACGAGAAAAAACTAGACAAGATAACCAAGTTTGTAGCGATAAACATTGCCTGTGGAGTTGCCACATTTATTGCGGTAGTTGCTGCAGTAGCTTTATTTGGTCCTCATATCGCTCCGCTAATGAATAAGCTTCCCTGGTAGTACAGCAAATAAGTTAATACCTATAACGATCTCGGTAAATTTTAAACACAAAAAAAAGATGTGGAGGTGTTGTTTTGTCCAGAGAAGCGGAAATTAAGCTAAAAGTTAAACTTGACGAAGAAAATATCCCTGAAGAGATATACTGGGAGGCATCGGAGGCTGAAGAGCCCGGTCTCAAAAAATGCGAGGCCATTATGATGTCAATGTGGGATAAGGAAAAGAAGAATTCTCTTACGATCGATCTGTGGACCAAAAAAATGGAGGTCGGTGAGATGAATGCCCACTACTATTTCACCCTTATGAAGCTTGCAGAAACATACGAGCGAGCAACAAATAACAAGGAACTCTCTGAAAAGATAAAGAATTTCGCCAATGACTTTGCAAATTCAGTTGAGGAATTCGCAAAACCCGATCATTGAAATTCTGGCATAACTTCCCTGGCAAATAGTTTAAGTGTTTCGGGCTTCATGATGTCCGAGAAAAATATAGTGTACTTTGATATTCCTTTTTCCAGGTCAGACCGTATCTTTTTGATACACTGATCCGGTGTACCCACTATGCCGAATTTTTTAATATCTCCAAAAAATCCATAACGCCTTTGAGCTTTTTCCAGTTTTTCTTCGAGCATTGATTCATTCTCAACAATCACACAAACAGTCTGCTGTGATATCTCTATCTCTTTAACATCCCTTCCTGCTTCATCGCAATGCCTGTTAAGCGCCTCATATTTTTTGTCGAACTGTTCAGCATGAGTTGCAGGTGAGTTCCAGGAATCTGCGTGTTGTGCTACCACTCTCAGGAGATGTTTTTCTCCTGAACCACCTATAGTGATCGAAGGATGTGGCTTCTGGATCGGCTTGGGGTTACAGTATGCATCTTTTATCCGGTAATGATTTCCGCTAAAACTTGCTTTATCCTCAGTCCACATGGATTTGATTATCTGAACTGATTCGGAAAGCTGTTCAATCCTGGTTCTGGTGTCGGGGAAATCATACCCATATGCCCTATACTCCTGCTCGAACCATCCCGCACCCAGTGCCAGATCAAGCCTGCCGTCACTTATCACGTCAAGTGTTGCTCCCATCTTTGCAAGCAGTGGAGGATGTCTAAAAGAATTGCAAAGCACCATAGTACCTATATTTATATTCGAAGTTATGGTTGAGAGTGCGGACATAAGTGTCCAGGATTCATAGATATCCACGTCAATTCCACCCATACCAAGAATGTGGTCATAAAACCATACTGAATGATACCCAAGTTCATCACAAAGCCGTGCGGCGTCAACAATACTTGAGAAATCTATTTTTTGCTGTCTTAACATGACCCCGAATTTTACCTTCGACATATATTATTTACCTCACTTTGTTTATTTAATATTTACATTAATCTCATTATTATACAAAATATTAGTTTTTAAACTGCTTCATGGTGAGAGGTGTAATCAATGTCTGGAAAAATTAATTATAAAAACACATGTTTTTTTGTTATTTTACTACTTTTAACTATATTCACTGGTTGTAATAACTCAGGTAATGAAAGCAAGACAGGAGTCAGTGAAAATAAAACCCCGAGCAAAGGAGAAAACCCTGTGGTAAATATCTCAACCAACTACGGCGATATAAAAGTTCAGCTGAATGCTGATAAGGCACCGATAACCGTGGAGAATTTTATCTCTTATGTAAAAGACGGTTTTTACGACAATACCATCTTCCACCGTGTAATCCCGGGGTTTATGATACAGGGAGGTGGTTTTACTGAACAGATGCAGCAGAAAGAAACGAAGGCACCGATTAAGAATGAGGCTGATAATGGTCTTAAAAACGAAAAGGGAACCATAGCAATGGCCAGGACATCGGAAGTTAACAGTGCAACTTCCCAGTTCTTCATAAACCTCGCCGATAATGACTTTCTAAACCACGGGTCAAGAGATTTCGGTTACGCTGTATTTGGCAAGGTTATAATTGGAATGGATGTAGTTGAAAATATCGGTTCTGTAAAAACTGTTACGAAAGGATATATGCAGAACGTACCACAGGAACCGGTTGTAATAAAATCTATAATCGTAGTTGATTCAGAAAACTAATTAACATATACCAGAAAAGTGTCTGATACAACATATAAAAAATCCGGAGTTGACATAGAAGCTGGCAATAAATTCATTCAGCTTATAAAACCCCTTGTTGAATCCACCTACAACAGAAATTCAAAAACGGAACTGGGTTTATTCTCGGGTGCATATTCGCCGGATTTAAAAAAATACAAGAAGCCTCTTCTTGTTGCTTCAACAGACGGTGTCGGTACGAAGCTTAAGGTCGCTTTCATGACCGGTAAATTTGATACTATCGGAATAGATCTGGTAGCGATGTGTGTTAACGATATAGTAACCTGCGGAGCCGAGCCGATATTTTTTCTGGATTATTTTGCAACTTCTAAATTGAAAATACCGGAATCCAGAGAGGTTATTAAAGGCATAGCTTCCGGATGCAGGGAGTCGGGATGTGTTCTCCTGGGCGGAGAAACTGCAGAAATGCCGGGTTTCTACAAAAAGGATGAATTTGACCTGGCTGGTTTTGCGGTCGGGCTCGTAGATGAAAGTGAGGTAATAGATGGTAAAAGAGTCAACCCCGGGGATGAATTAATAGGGATCGAATCAAGCGGTCTTCATTCAAACGGATATTCCCTCGCGAGAAAGGTCATATTAGATATAGGTAAATATAAACTTGACGACAGACCAAAAGGGCTGAAACGTAAAATAGGTAATGAGCTTCTTGTACCTACCAGGATCTATGTAAAGACAGTTCTTGAGCTTAAAAAAAGATTTGATATAAAGTCCGTTTCACATATAACAGGCGGAGGACTGATCGAGAATGTCCCAAGGGTTATCCCTGAAAGCTGTTCGGTTGTAATAGATTCCGGTACCTGGACTATGCCAGGAATATTCAGACTTATAAGAGACACCGGCGATATAGGGAAGGAAGAACTCTTCAGAACTTTTAACTGCGGTATAGGACTTGTGATTATAGTTTCAAAAAAAGTTTCCCCACGACTGATCAGCCATCTGAAAAACAGCAAGATAAAGGCATTTCGTGTCGGAGAAGTTGTGAAAAGAGTCGATAACGACGAATATCTACGGGTAGAGATAGACTGAACTACCTCAGGAATTTGCTGAACCTGTACTCAAAAGATGCCCTTATATTTAATTTCTCAAGTTTCCAGCTATCCGGGAAAGGATTAAAGGGAGAAGCCACTTTTATCGCTCTTATTGCTTCATCATCGAGTAATTGATATCCTGATGAGCTCGTAAGTTTTATATCTGCGAGTGACCCGTCTCTGTTTAAAGTAAACGTAAGGTAAAGCTGTCCTGTCTGACCTCTTAATTGTGACTCTCTGGGGTAGTTCCAGACACCGTCTATTTTACGCTTAAGATTTGTAAAATACGAAATGTATTTGAATTCACGGGTGCTCAGATCGACCGTATCTTCCTTTTTAGGTACATTGGCACCGAATTGCTGTTCTTTTTCACTTGAAGGCACATTCGGAGGTGCGGGTTTAGATGGTCTGGATGCGAGTAGTTGTTCTCCTATGTCAGAAAGGTTCTTGCTCTTCTTTTCCCTGGTTTCTTTTTGCTGTGTCTGTTTAGAAGTTGAACTTTCTTTTTCAACATTATCTTTTTTGCTGGCTGCCAGCTCCTGCTTTTTCGTTTCTTCGGGTTTTTGTTTAATTGATTCTACAGGTTTTTTCTCTTTGGCAGATTCTTTTTTGGCTGTTTTTTCCTGTTTCTTCTGAGGCTTCTCTTTGTTTTCGGGTTCGGTTTTAGCCTGTTTTTTTTCTTCTTCCTTGTTTTGAGGAGGGGGGGCCTTCGCAGACGGTTTACTTGCAGGGGTGCTGGGTCTGGTAAGTCTTGTGCTCCTGTCTATTGTTTTTTCCTCTTCTGCCTTGTGTGATCTTTCAGCAAGTACTCTGGGTTTTTCCGGTGGTTTTGTTTCTTTTTCCTTTGGTACCGGTAGTTCGGATATCTCTATGTAGTTTTTTTTCTTTTCAAGTTCAGCAGTTTTTTTGTTTTCTCCCAGTATGTCTTTGTGTAAAAGAAGAATTAGGATAATTATATGAAGCAGGATCGAGATTAGTATCGGTACTGCGAGTTTCTTTTTTCTCTTTTCCTCAGATCTGTATTTAATAATTCTCACAAAAAAATAATATACATTACAGCAGTTCGATTTCTATCAATTATCCTGCTGTTTTGACACTCCAATTAGGTGTAAAAATGCAATTCAGTGCTTGAAAACTATGAACAGTATAACGATTACAATAAAAACAAGTATTGTAAGCAGATTGAAATATTTGTCTATAAATTCCTTTATCCTGGGTCCGTAATATAATATGAGAGTTGCCTCCAGGAAGAACCTGGTAGATCTGCCGATTGCTGATGCAACTATCAGGACGAGGAAGTTTATTCTGAATGCACCGGCTGTAAGAGTAAACACTTTAAAGGGAATTGGTGTGAAAGCAGCTCCGAGTACTGTAATGAATTCATTATGCTCATACTGCAGCTTTACATAATCAAAAAGTTCTTTACTGAGTATATAATTGAAAAAGAAACTGTCTACGCTTTTCCACAATCCCCATCCTATAAGGTATCCGAATCCGGCACCGATAACAGAGAACAGTGTGCAAAGAAAAGCGTACCTAAGGGAACGCCCGGGTTTCCCGAGACACATTGCAAGGAGCAAAGGATCAGGCGGAATAGGGAAGAAAGAGGCCTCTATGAAGGATAGTACAGAAAGTGCATAGGGAGCATGTTTTCTTTGTGACCAGCTAAGAACATAATCGTAAAGTCTTTTGACAACTATCACTTTCCAAACCCGTTGAAATCGCGACAGAGTGTAGATAAATAATCATAATCGGTAAGGTCAAGTTTTATGGGTGTTACGGATACATAACCTTCGTTTACGGTTACTACATCTGAATTTTCTATATCCACATATCCCAGTTCATTACCACCGATCCAGAAGTACTGTTTACCCCTGGGGTCGACTTTCTCAACAACAGGTTCATCATATATTCTTTTGCCCTGTTTTGTTATCCTTACCCCCTTTATACTTTTTTCTTCAATATTGGGAATATTTACATTAAGAAGTATTCCTTCGGGAAGTCCGTGATTAAGTACATACCTGGATATCGATGTTGAATACTTTGAAGCGGTCTGAAAATGAAAATCCTTTTTTGAATTAAGGGATATAGCAATAGAAGGCACCTTTAATAATGTCCCTTCTATTGCGGCACTTACTGTTCCGGAATATGTTATGTCATCACCCAGATTAGCACCCTTGTTGATCCCTGAAACTACCAGGTCAGGTTTGCTGTCCCTCAATATTCCGTTCACTGCGAGATTTATACAGTCTGTCGGAGTACCGTCCACCGTATATACATTATCTGCTATTTTATCCATCCTGAGCGGTCTGTGAAGGCTCAGTGAATGGCTTGAGGCGCTCTGGTCACGGTCAGGTGCGACTACTATTACTTCTCCAAGATCTTTTAAAGCTGCGACGAGGGCATCCAGACCTTGCGAGTTTATTCCGTCATCATTAGATACAAGTATTAGTGTAGACATTATAGAAAATGGTCGGGGTGACCGGACTTGAACCGGTGACCTCTCGGCCCCCAGCCGAGCGCGCTACCAATCTACGCCACACCCCGATAGTTAAAAAATATGGTAAGGAAAAAAGGTATATGATTTAAGGGGATTATTCTAGTAATTTTCTGATAGTTCTGAGTTCGTTCAGTAACTCATTCAGTAAATTATTCTCAGCGCTTTGCGGGCTGCCTTCGTTCTGTTCATCCTTTAATTTTTTCCTGGCTCCCGCAATTGTATAACTCTGCTCGTAGAGCATATCCTTGATCTTGATTATTGTATATATTGTCTCTCGGTCGTAGAGCCTCTGGGATTTACGCCTGATTGGATTTATCTCGTCAAACTCACTTTCCCAGTATCTGAGCACATAAGGCTTAATACCCGTATATTCGCTTACTTCACCTATTCTGAAGTATATTTTATCGGGCAGTCTTATCTGACCGGCTTTTTCTAACATATTTACTACAGTAGATTAAACTTGTTTAAAAGTCAAGGTTATTTATAACTTATTATAATCACTCAAATTATTTGTTCTTCAATAACAATTTTAATTATTTAATACCAAAAATTGACTAAACAAAATGCAACAGGGAATTAACCATTGATTACACCCCTGAAAGTTCTTCTGTGAACAGGCGAAGGACCGAATTTTCGTATTGCATTATAATGTTCTTTCGTTGGATATCCTTTATGCTTCCTAAAATTGTACTGCGGATATAATTCATGCAGATCTTCCATGATTATATCACGAGTGACTTTGGCTATTATGGATGCAGCAGCTATTGAATAACACCTGGTATCACCTTTCACCAGTGCCTCCTGTTCTATCAGGGACGGGACATTCATATTCCCGTCAATATAAAGAAAATCGGGCTTGACTTTAAGTCCCTCTACAGCCAGTTTCATGGCCTTTATAGCGGCCCTCAGTATATTTATCCTGTCTATCTCGTCCGGATCTACTATGCCGACAGAATGGGAAAGGGAATTTTCACGTATAATTTTATAAAGCGCTCTTCTCTTTTTGTCAGTCAGCTGCTTGGAGTCGTTAATGCCGCCAATTTTTTTATTTTCATTCAATATAACTGCTGCCGCTACTACAGGACCCGCAATTGGCCCCCTGCCAGCTTCATCTATACCGGCTGGATTTCTTTTTTGTTTCCAGATCCTTTCCTCGAATGACCAGTCAATAATTTTCAATTTATGAGATCTGCTTTTTTCAGGACTTCTTTAAGTCTTGAAAGATTTGAATCGGAAATATAACAAAGCGGGGATCTGATCTCGTTACTTATTTTCCCCATCAGGTTAAGTGCTGCCTTCACGGGGATCGGGTTGGATTCATAGAATAAAGCTTCATTCAGGGGGCTCAGATAATAATGCAGTTTCATTGCCTGTTCTGTATCACCATTTCTGTAAGCTTCATAAAGATTTGCAACCTTATCCGGAACTATATTGGCGGTTACGGTTATGAACCCTCTGCCGCCGATTGACAATATCGGGAGGTTCAGGGAATCTTCCCCCGAATAGAGGAGGAAATCCTTCCCGCAAAGCTGAATTATTTTTGTGGCCTGACTCAGTGACCCGCTGGCTTCCTTGATCCCGATAATATTTTTGCAATCTGATGCAAGTCTGGCGGTTGTCTCAGCCTCCAGATTTACCCCTGTCCGTCCGGGAACATTATAGAGAATGTGAGGCATGTCCACATTTGAAGAGATTTCTCTGAAGTGTCTGTAGAGTCCGTTTTGAGTTGGTTTGTTGTAGTAAGGTACAACCAGCAATGATGCATCGGCTCCGGTTCTTCGTGCGAACTCGGTAAGACTAACAGCTTCTCTTGTGCTGTTTGAGCCAGTACCTGCTATTACCGGAACGCGTTTTTTTACTATTCCTACAGTTAGCTTTATAACATGTTCATGCTCGGAATGCGTTAGGGTAGGGGATTCTCCTGTAGTTCCGCAAGCCACGATGCCGTGTGTGCCGCTGGATATCTGGAACTCAATAAGGTCTTCAAGTGCCTTTTCATCGATATTTCCATTACTGAAAGGCGTTACTATAGCTACCAGCGATCCTTCAATCATTAAGATCCTCCGCTTGAATTATTTTCATTATATTTAAGTCATGGTGTAAATCAATATCGAGAAGAATAAAATTAAAGTTTATTCCCGCAGTCCTGGCAAAAATTGCTGTCAGAAGGAATTTTTTCTCCACAGTACCTGCAGAATATTACCTCTTTGCTCAGGTGTGATATATCGTTCATCACTCTTTCGAAAGACTTCCTGAAGAGTTCCACCTGTTCGCGGCAGTTTCTGGGAAAATAAATAATATCACTCGAATTATACTGTTTTAAATTGAGACTGGAGCTGTTATCGCTTATTTCAAACCTGGTGTCAATTATGGAGATAAGGTTTATATCCCTGAAGATATTAAGATTCGATGAATTTTTTGCTATAAGCAACCTGCTCGTTGTTAATATCAGGAACGGGTTAAAGAAAGTGTTGCTGTCAATTAGCCTTGCTGCCTTATACCGGGCACTCAGAGCTCTCATGCTGAATTCCAATAACTCATTGTCCTGAAGGTTATTGCGGATATCCCTGCTAAGTTCTTCCGGTATGCTCAGCAGGTCTTGCCCCGATGAAAAATCAAATAACCCGGCTATTCTGTTTAAGATACTAGACATGGTTCTTTATCAGTTCTTCAGCTATCTGAACAGCATTCAGCGCAGCCCCTTTTCGAAGCTGATCGCCTGATATCCAGAAGCAGAGCCCGTTCTCTACAGTATAATCCTCACGAATCCTTCCTACAAGGCAGTCGTCGAGTCCGGAAGCAGTGGTGGGCATCGGATACTCATTATTATTTATGTTATCAACTACCCTGAGCCCCCTGAAGTTGTTAAATGCTTCCCTTGCTTCTTCAGCCGTTATTTTTCTCTCTGTTTCCAGGTTGACCGATACAGAATGAGCCCTGAAAACCGGGACCCTTACAGTTGTTGCCGTCAGGTTCATGGATTTGTCCCCAAGGATCTTCCTGCTTTCAAGGTGCAGCTTCATTTCTTCTTTTGTGTAGCTGTTTTCCATGAATACATCTATATGGGGTATAACATTAAACGCTATCTGGTGTGGGAACACCCCGGGCTTTATCTGCTTGTTATCCATCCAGTCCCTGGTCTGTTGCTCCAGCTCTGATACTGCCTGGGCACCTGCACCTGATACTGCCTGGAAGCTGGTTGCTATCACCCTTCTTATTCTTGAAATGTCGTGTATAGGTTTCAAAGCCATTGCTGTAACTGCAGTCGTACAGTTCGGGTTTGCAATTATTCCCCTTGTCCTGTATTCACTGATAGCCCCGGGGTTTATCTCCGGTATTACCAGCGGTACGTCGATATCCATTCTGAATGCCGAGCTGTTATCTATTACAACAGCGCCTGAACTAACTGCAATATGAGCGAATTCTCTGCTTCTTGTTGCCCCGGCTGAGAAAAGAGCAATGTCAATTCCCTCAAAACAGTCGTTGTCGAGTTTTCTGACTGTCAGGGAATTGCCGTTACTATCTATTTTCAATCCCTCGGATCTTTCCGATGCTATGAGACGGAGTTCGCCAAAAGGGAATTTGCGTTCATTCAGGATTCCTATCATTTCACGCCCGACGGCACCAGTTGAGCCGACTATGGCAACATTGTATTTTTCCTTTTTTGTCATCTTAGCCTTTTATTATTTTGAATATTTTTTTTCCAGCCTGGAAACCTTGTCTATGTTTTCCTTTTCCTCGTCTTCAGCTTTGGAGCTGAACCATGCCTCTATGATCTCTTCTGCTACCGATGGTGATGTGGAGCGAAGACTCATTGTTAGTACATTCGCATCATTCCATTTTCTGGCTCCGGTTGCTGTCTGGGCGTCTCCGCAGAGGGCTGCCCTTATACCCGGGATCTTGTTAGCTGCAATTGTGACACCTGTTCCGGTGCAGCAGAAAATCACCCCCTGGTCGCAGGTTTTATTGGCGACCTTTGTGGCTACCTCTTCGGCTACATCCGTCCATTCAAGTTCTTCACCTGCCAAAGGACCGTATAGTTCGAGTTCGATATTTTTTTTCTTCAGCAGATCTATAACATGATCTGTGAGATGATTCTTCTCGTCACTACCAATAGCGATTTTCATAAGTATGTACCTGTTAATTGTAGATTCTATATTTTAATCAAGTTAATATATGCTTCAACATCGTAACCTTATAATTAGAATAACTTTTCTTGTCCGTATTATTAAATATAAAAATATTCTGATCAAGGGATTTAAATATGAACTATATCCAGACGGCTGAGAATGCAGCCAGGAAAGCGGGTCGTATTCTTCTCGATAATCTCGGAAAAATAAAGCGAATAGAACTTAAAGCGAAGAATAGTCTGCTTACAGAAGTTGATGTAATGTGTGAAGAAGCGATTGTTGAAGTTGTAAATATGCATTTCCCTGAACACGATCTCATAGCGGAGGAGGGGAGTGAGATACTGAACAATTCTGAATTCAAATGGATCATTGACCCGCTTGATGGAACTATGAATTATGCTCACGGATACCCTTTCTTTTCGGTTTCCATAGCAGTTGAGCAATTCGGTTCGGTAATAGCGGGCGTTGTCTACGATCCGGTAATGGACGAGATGTTCTCTGCAGAAAAAAGCACGGGAGCGAAACTTAATGGAGAGAGTATATACGTTTCACAAACAGTCGGGCTTCAGGAAAGTCTTCTTGCCACCGGTTTTCTTCATGAGGATGAGAGGCTTGTTGAAAGGAATTTAAAGCATTTTTCAGATTTTATATTCAGAGCAAGAGGGGTAAGGAGAGACGGCTCTGCAGCCCTCGATCTAGCCTATGTAGCCTGCGGCAGGTACGACGGTTTCTGGGAGCTCGGGCTCCATCCCTGGGACATGGCAGCGGGTTCTTTTATAGTCAAAGAAGCCGGCGGTAGTGTAACGAATGTCTCGGGCGGGGAATTCACGCACTACAGGGGTGAGGTCGTCGCATCGAACGGAGAGATACACGAGCAGATGATCGAGATACTGAATCCATGAAATACATTTCTACTTCTCATGAATGAAAAGTACCAAAAATCACGGCTGTTTTTGTCTGTTACCAAACAAAGTCCAAGGTCTAATCCTGTGAACTCGTGTAAGGCCGAGTAAAAAAGAAAAAATATCACTGTGATTCTGAGAACACGGTGTGTTCGAAGAATCCCCTTCTATAGGCAACTACTTTAATTCCACAACAACTGCGTTGCAAGACCGAAGGGAGATTCTTCGGCATTCGCTTTGCTATGACACCCCTGTCGGAATCAAATGGAATAGATAATTTTATGGGGAATTCGATGTTTTCTTACGAGCCGCGAACTGTAGTATGACCAAGTCCCAAGGTCAAACGTCTAAAGTCTTCAGTAAACTACCATCAGCTCTTTGAAACCCTGTATATACCAAAGAGGATAAGAATACCGCCCACTATAACCCCTATATCAAGTCTGGTTCCGAGGAGCATCCAGTCGAATATAAGACCGAAGACAGGGACAAGCATTGAAGAGAAAGTAGGAATGTTTATATCCATGTTCCCGATGAGGTAAAACCAGATAGAGAAGTTTACTGCGGATGAAATAACCCCGGAGAACAACAGGATGTAAAGCGAATAGGGAGTGATCCTGATATTAAGAAAACCCTCGAAAAACGTTGCAAGAACAACAAGTATTATAGAGCCGAACAATGTCTGGAATCCGGTTACGGTGTAGGGTTTCTGGCCAACCAGTCTTTTCTTCATAATTATGTTCGCGATCGCCCAGGATATTGCTGCTCCAATTATCAGCATTTCTCCAAAAAGAACGTCCATACTCTGCGTGGAGATCGTGTCCCACCCCATTATAAAAAATATCCCGGCAAAACCAAGAAACACTCCTATCCATTTCGAACCGCTGAGTTTTTCCCTTAGCAGGAAATGGACAAGAAAAGCAGTCCAGACAGGCATAGTATAGAGAAACACAGAGGATTTTCCTGCGGTAACGTATTTCAGTCCGAATATGACGAGCCCGAAGGTAGCCACTGTCTGGAAGATTCCGACCAGAAGGTAATCAAGGAATTTGTAATCAACCGTTCTGTTACTGTTTTTCCATAGTGAGATCGGGACCAGCGTAAGTGCTGCGATCATGAACCTGAAACCGACAAAAGTAAGCGGTCCCATGAATCTGAGAGATTCCTTCATAAGTACCCATGTGTAGCCCCATGTGAGAATTACGAAAAGAATTAATCCAAAATTTATTAAAGTTGAACTCATGATCGATGTAGCCTGTGATAGTGGTCACTGCCAGCTTGACAACTATTGTCCACAATTTATAATTTCATGTCTTTTACATAAAGTATTTTTAGCATTTTCAAACTTTATTCCGTAGTTTTTAAATTGAGAAAAGAGTTTAAACAGTTTTGGTTTCTTTTCAAATTTAATATTTGGTCCGGCCTAATAATACACAGGAGGTAAACACAAAGTGAAAATAGTTGTATTTATTACTCAAACTCAGGATACAGAGGCGAAAATAAAGGTAAGCTCTGAAGGTGATTCTATAGATACGGAAGGGATCAAGTGGATCATGAATCCCTACGATGAATTTGCTGTTGAAGAGGCGATCCAGACCAAAGAGAAATTCGGCGGAGAGGTTACACTTTTGACAGTTGGACCCCAGAGAGCAGTTGAAGCCCTCAGACAGGGACTAGCAATGGGAGCTGATAATTCGATTCATGTTAAAGATGAAGGATTTGCCTACACCGACCCGAACACAATCGCAAAGATCGCTGCAAGTGAATTGAAAAAGATAGAAGATGTGGATCTGATATTTACTGGAATGAAAGTAATCGATGAAGAATCAGTGCAGATAGGTGTTCAAATCGCAGAAGAACTCGGCATACCACATGTTGCACTTGTGAGTAAAGTTATTGAAGTAAAACCTGAAGAAAAGAAGATAGTTTGCCAGAAGGAAATAGATGCGGGTTCAGTGGTTGTAGAGACTTCTCTCCCGGCACTTATTACATGTCCGGACGCAATGAACGAACCACGCTACGCTTCACTGCCGGGTATCATGAAAGCAAAGAAAAAACCGCTTACAGAAGTAACACTCGATGATATTGATTTCGATTCAATCGGAATATCAAAAGACGCTGTGGGAAAAGCCGGTTCGAGATTGAAAACCGTTAAGATTGAAGTGCCTGAAATAGAGAGGAAGCTGAAAATCATCAAAGGGGAAGACGATGCAATGGTCAAAGGAGACGAAATTGCCAAGTCTGCAGAGGAACTTGTGAAGCTTCTGAGAGATGAAGCCAAGGTTCTGTAGGGTATAAGATCAACTTAGACTGGAGGCTAATATGAGTAATGAAATTTGGGTTGTAGCAAATGTAAAACTTGATGGCGGAATAAGAAAAGTAACTTATGAAGCACTTACATCGGCGAGAAAGAACCTGGTACCTAAACTTGATGGTTCACAGCTCTGTGGTGTACTTATCGGGCACGGTGTTTCTGATAAGGCTTCAGAGCTTGGAAAGTTCGGTGCCGAAAAGGTATACGTAATTGAAAATGAGAACTTAAAAGACCAGAGTCCCGGAGCTTATACAAAGGCACTTTCAGAACTTGTCAAGAAACATCAGCCGAAGATAGTTCTTTCCGGCAACTCATCATTTACAGAAGATTATTTCCCGAGGGTGGCTTCAAGGATCGGTGCCGGTCTTGCCATGGATGCTATTAACATTGACTTAACGGACGATAAAAGACTGAAGCTTGATCGTTATTCTCACTCAAGCCGTGCGATCTCATCCCAGGAGTTTCATGACAGTGAAACGATGATGGCTACTGTGAGGCCCAACTCTTTTAAAGAGGAAGAAGCATCAGCATCGCCCGAGGTTGTTAATGAAGATATAGAGATCACTCCTGAAGATGTGGATCTCAAGGTTATTGAACTCAAGACAAAAACATCTGACCGTCCGGAGCTCACGGAGGCTGAAAGGGTTGTTTCGGGAGGCAGAGGACTCGGAAGTGAAGAGAATTTCCAGATGGTTTACGATTTCGCCGACCTGCTGGGTGCAGCAGTCGGAGCATCCAGGGCTGCGGTAGATGCCGGGTACTGCCCGTATGAACTACAGGTGGGACAGACTGGTAAAGCCGTGTCACCCGTTTTGTATGTTGCGATCGCGATATCAGGCGCTATTCAGCACTTTTCCGGTATGGGGTCATCCAAGGTAATTGTTGCGATAAACAAGGATCCCGACGCTCCTATATTCCAGAAATGTGACTACGGTATCTGCGGGGATCTTTTTGAGGTTCTGCCACCGCTAACCGAAGAGATCAAGAAGGCATTAAACTAAAATAATATTGGGGAAGGAGCTGATTTTCAGCTCCTTCCTATACTATATCGATAAGCTGTATATCCTCTATATCCTTTCCAAGAAACCTGTTAGCAATACTCAGAAAACTGTCAGAGTTATCCGTGAGATAAAACTCTCTTACTGAAACAGAATTGTTATTTCCAAGAAGGTCCCTGTTCTCAAGCATATTCATTACTGCCTTAGCTGTTTCTTCGGCAGAATCCACAAGTGTAATATTTTCACCAAGAACGGATTGAATGGTCGTTTTAAGCAGTGGGTAGTGAGTGCATCCTAGTATAAGCGTGTCAATGTCCGAGTTCCTGAAATAATCAAGGTATTTTTCTGCTACTGCGTGGGCTATCTCTCCTTCATGCCATCCTTCCTCGGCAAGGGGTACGAAAAGGGGGCATGCTTTCGAGAATACTTCCGCCGACTCATCCAGTTTTTCTATCTCTGTATTATATGCATTGCTTTTGATCGTTGAAGGAGTTCCTATAACTCCGATCTTTCCTGTTCTGGTAGTATCAAGCGCTTTTTTTACGCCCGGCTCGATCACACCGATAACTGGTTGTTCAACGGTTTCCTTCAGTACATCGAGTGAATAGGCAGATGCGGTATTACACGCTATTACCAGTATCTTGATACCTTTTGAAAGCAGGAATCTTACGTTACTCTGGGCATATTTTACTACTGTTTTACTTGATTTGGTTCCGTAGGGAACACGCGCGGTATCACCAAGGTATATAATTCTTTCTCCGGGCAGAAGCCTCACGACTTCCTTTACTACTGTAAGACCGCCAACCCCTGAATCAAATATCCCTATTGAGAGTTCTGATCTTTTTTCATTTTTCATAATAGTTCATTCCGGAAATTTAAGTGGTTATTAAAAAATAGTCTCAATTGCGTTCCGGATCGAATGCGTTCCGTTAATATCTATATTTATCTTGTTCCTGTTCTTTAACTGCTGGACATTTGTTCTGGGAATAAGACATCGCCTGAATCCGAGTTTGACAGCTTCCTGAAGTCTTTGTTCCACATGCGATACACCTCGTACTTCACCGGAAAGACCGACTTCGCCAAACACTATCAGGTCCGGTGATACCGGAATATTCCTGAATGATGATACGAGAGCAATACATATCGCAAGGTCAGTTGCAGGTTCGTCTATTGTAACACCGCCCGCTACGTTCATAAATATATCCTGACCTATTATCTGAATACCCGCTATTTTTTCAAGCACCGCGGTGAGTAATGATACACGGTTGGAATCCAGTCCGATTGTTGTTCTTCGGGGCACCCCAAAACTGCATGTGGAAACCAGCGCCTGTATTTCAACAAGAATTGGTCTTGTCCCCTCAATGCTTGGTATAACTACAGAACCTGCAGAGTTCTCCGGTCGTTCGGAAAGGAATATCTCTGAAGGATTTTTAACCTCTTCCAGCCCTCGGTCGTGCATTTCGAATACACCAATCTCGTTTGTTGATCCAAAGCGGTTCTTGATCGCACGAAGTATCCTGTATGTGTGGCCCTTGCCACCTTCAAAATATATTACAGTATCGACAAGGTGCTCAAGGACCTTTGGACCGGCGATAGAACCTTCCTTTGTAACATGGCCGATGATAATGAGTGCCGTGTCGTTCATCTTTCCGAAGTTCACAAGCTTTGCACCACATTCTCTTATCTGCCCGACGCTTCCGGGAGAGGATGACAGCTCTTCGGTGGTCAATGTCTGGATCGAATCTATAATTACTACTTCTGCATCTATGGACTTTATTATCTCGATTATATTTTCCAGGCTTGTTTCGGAATATAGAAGAAGGTCTTCACTCTTTAGTTTTAATCTCTGTGCTCTGAGTTTTAGTTGTCTCGGTGATTCCTCACCGGTGACATACAGAACTTTATGTCCGGTTTGCGAGAGGTTATTTATTACCTGAAGGGCCAGTGTGGATTTTCCGATACCAGGATCACCGCCGATCAGTA
>Ga0102952_1000096_pt1 | contig 48589 bp, 41 predicted proteins | sample SalPon2A_C_D1_MG_FD_78506 | JGI IMG/M metagenome (GOLD analysis project Ga0102952, IMG submission 78506) | Soil microbial communities from South San Francisco under conditions of wetland restoration - Salt Pond MetaG R2A_C_D1_MG | ecosystem: Environmental > Terrestrial > Soil > Wetlands | place... | reverse complement strand
GGCGTGAACAGGTCGAGCTTCTTGTCGAGAAGCACCGCGTTGGTGCACAGGTAGACGAACTTCTTGCGTGCGATGATGCCCTCGACGATGGCCTTGATGTCCTTGTGGATCAGCGGCTCGCCGCCAGGGATAGAAACCACCGGCGCGCCACACTCGTCCACGGCTTCCAGGCATTCCTCGACGCTCAGACGCTTGCGCAGGATGTCGTCCTCGTAATCGATCTTGCCGCAGCCGGGACAGGCGAGGTTGCACTGGAACAACGGCTCGAGCATCAGTACCAGCGGGTACTTCTTCTCGCCCTTCAGCTTCTTGCCGATGATGTAGCTTGCGATCTTGGCCTGTTGCTTTACGGGTACGGACATCGATTAACCTCCTTGTGCCTGCTCTACGTGAATGCGCAGTTCCGGGGGAATGCGGAACGCGACCTTCTCGTCGGGTCCTCCCATTTCCTCAACCGTGTCGGCTCCCCACTGAGACAGGCGGTCCAGGACGCCGGTGACGAGTTTCTCCGGCGTGGACGCACCGGCGGTCACGCCGACCCGGTCGCTGTCCTTGAACCAGTCCTTCTGCAGCTCGCTCGCGTCCTGGACGAGGTAGGCGCGGGCGCCCGCCTGTTCGCCGACTTCGCGCAGGCGGTTGGAGTTGGAACTGTTGCGCGCCCCGACCACGAGCAGCACGTCGGATGTCTGCATCAGCTGGCGCACTGCGTTCTGGCGGTTCTGCGTGGCATAGCAGATGTCTTTCGTCTCCGGCCCGACGATCTTCGGGAAACGTTTCTTGAGGGCACTAATTACGCTGCGGGTGTCGTCGACCGACAGCGTGGTCTGGGTGACATAGGCCACTTTGTCCGGGTTGGCCACTTCCAGTGCTTCCACCTCTTCCAGTTCGGACACGATGTGCACGGGCCCCGGCACGCGGCCGCTGGTGCCCTCCACTTCGGGGTGGCCACGGTGGCCGACGATGATCAACTCGTAATCGCCGCGATGATATTTCTGCGCTTGCATGTGTACCTTGGCGACGAGCGGGCAGGTGGCATCGATCACTCGCAGGCCGCGTTCCTCGGCTTCGCGCACGCGCTTGTCGGACACGCCATGCGCGCTGAAGATCGTCACCGCACCGGCGGGCACGTTGGAGAGTGCCTCGGTGAACACTGCGCCCTTTTCGCGCAAGTCGCGGACCACGTGCTGGTTGTGTACGATTTCATGCAGCACATAGACCGGCGGCCCGAAAATTTTCAGTGCCTCCTCGACGACATCGATTGCGCGCACCACGCCGGCGCAGAATCCGCGGGGTTTGGCGAGAGTGACTTGCATGCACTACTCCTGATTCATGAAGGTGGTGACACCGCCCACAAGCGGCTTGAGGATGCGAACGGGCTCGTGGATAGTGCCGCTACTGCCTTGAATTATAACGCCGTCAGGGGGTTTAACCGAAATGGCGTTGCCTCGACAAGGGGATCGACACCGCCTTCGGAAGTTCCCGCCTGCCGTGTTCGAACGCCGGCACGGGAGGCGTTTGCGGCCGTGAAACCGCCGCGCCGGATGGTGCCGGGGCCGGCGCAGTAGACTGGGCCGTCTGCGCACGAAGGATGGATGTGGCGGAAAGGGTACTGATTACCGGGGCGACCGGCTTCCTGGGCTCGGCAGTGGCGCGTGCCTTCGTGGCCGCCGGCTACCGGGTGCGGGTCACGCTGCGTTCCGGTTCGCCGCGCGGCAACCTGGCCGACCTGGAGGCCGAGACCGCCGTTGCCGACCTGGCCGATCCCGCGAGCATGGGCGCGGCCCTGGAAGGGTGCGGGGGCCTGGTGCACGTGGCCGCGGATTACCGCCTGTTCGTGCCCGACCCGACGCCGATGTACTGCATCAACGTGGAGGGCACGCGCGAGCTGATGAAGGCCGCGCAGGCGGCGGGGGTGAGCCGCATCGTCTACACTTCCAGTGTGGCCGTGCTCGGTCATCGCGAGGACGATGCGCCCGCCGACGAGACCACGCCGAGTACCCAGGACGACATGATCGGCCATTACAAGCGCTCCAAGTTCCTGGCCGAAGCCGCGGTGCGCCACCTCGTGAAGGAGGACGGGCTGCCGGCGGTCATCGTGAACCCCTCGGCGCCGGTCGGGCCGCGTGACATCAAGCCCACGCCGACCGGGCGCATGGTGCTCGATGCGGCGCGCGGACGCATGCCGGCCTACCTGGATACCGGCCTGAACATCGTGCACGTGGACGATGCGGCGGCGGGCCACCTGGCGGCCTACGACCGGGGCCGCGTCGGCGAGCGTTATATCCTCGGCGGCGACAATCTCGCTCTGAGCGAGATCCTGGCGCTGATAGCGCGTCTCATGGGCCGCCGGCCGCCGCGACTGCGCCTGGAGCCGGGACCGCTCGTACCCCTCGCCTGGTGCGCCGAGGCCTGGGCCCGGATCACCGGCACGCGCCCGTTCTTTACCCGTGACCAGCTGGCCATGGCGCGGCATCCGATGTACTACAGTTCACACAAGGCCGAGCGTGAACTGGGCTACAACCATCGTCCGGCCGAACAGGCCTTCGCCGATGCGATCGACTGGTTCGCCGGACATGAGCGCTTGTCACTGCCGTCCGGCGGACTGCAACGATGATTCCGAACCGCGCTGCCAGTGCGGCGCAGTACACTAAAAGCCAGGGGACACACGTAAGGAACAGCATGACGAGCACAGCAATGCCCGGCGCTCAGGAGGAGCGGTTGCAAAAGGAGCTGCTGGAGCGGGTTTCGCGCACCTTTGCCCTCACAATTCCCGCCCTGCCGCCCGCCCTGGCGCGAGTGGTAGGCAACGCCTATCTGTTATGCCGCATTGCCGACACCATTGAAGATGCGGCGGCGCTCGATCCAGAGGCCCTGGACGCGCAGTGCGAGCGCTTCATCGCCGTGGTCGAGGGCCATGACGATGCCGTCGGGTTCGCCAGCGGGTTCCTGCCGCACCTGGCGGCGCACGCCAGCGCCGACGAAAGGCGGTTGATCGAATGCACGCCGCAGGTGCTTGCAGTCACCGCCAGCTTCAGCGACTACGAGCGCCAGGCACTGGCCGAGTGCGTACGCGTGATGGGGCGCGGCATGGTGGCGTTTCAGCGCCGCAAAAGCGTGGCCGGGCTGGCCGATCTCGACGAACACGCCGAGTATTGCTACGTGGTGGCGGGGTGCGTGGGGGAAATGCTCACCCGCCTGTTCGTGCATTACTTGCCCGAACTGGAGCCGCGGCGCGATGAGTTGATGGCACGCGCCGTTTCCTTCGGCCAGTGCCTGCAGATGACCAACATCCTCAAGGACTTCTGGGAAGACCGCGCCAACGGCGCCTGCTGGCTTCCGCGCGATGTGTTCCTGGACGAAGGACTGGATCTCGCCGAGGTGACGCCCGGCGATCCGCGTTTTGCCCGCGGTTACCGGCGCCTGATCGGCCTGGCGCATGCCCACGCCGATTCGGCGCTCGAGTATACGCTGGCACTGCCGGCGCGCGAGCCGGGCCTGCGCAACTTCTGCCTGTGGGCGCTCTATATGGCGGTCGTGGGGCACCGCAAGTTACTGGACCATCCCGGCTTCGCCTCCGGCGCCGAGGTCAAGATCAGTCGCCGCACGGTGCGACGCGTGGTCCTGTGGTGCCGCTTGGCGGCGAAGCGGGATGTCGCCTTGCGGAGCAGCTTCAAGTGGCTGACGCGCGGCCTGCCCGCGCCCTACCCCGGGGATGCTGCTGCCGGGGTGCCGCCGGCCGGGGCCGATCGGGGGAGCGCAGGGGTGGCCGCATGAGGCGCGATGGCGGAGGCGGTCACGAACCTCGCCTGGAGGCCGCCCTGGCCCGTGCCCGAGAGGGGCTGCTCAAGCATCAGAAGCCGGATGGGCACTGGTGTTTCGAGTTCGAGGCCGATTGCACGATCCCCGCCGAATATGTGCTGATGATGCACTACATGGACGAGATCGACGTCGAACTCGAACAGCGTATCGCACGTTACCTGCGCGTTCACCAGATGGATGACGGTGGCTGGCCGTTGTATCCCGGCGGCGAGATGGATATCTCCTGCACCGTCAAATGCTATTACGCGCTGAAGATCATCGGCGATGCTCCCGACTCGGAGCCGATGCGCCGCGCACGGGAGGCGATCCGGTCCCGGGGCGGGGCGGCCCGGGCCAATGTCTTCACGCGCATCATGCTGGCCCAGTTCCGTCAGATTCCGTGGCGCGGAATCCCCTTTATGCCGGTGGAACTGATCCTGTTGCCGCGCTGGTTCCCGTTCCACTTCCTGAAGGTGTCCTACTGGTCGCGCACGGTCATGGTGCCGCTGCTGATCCTGGTCTCGCTGCGCCGCAACGCACGCAACCCGCGAGGCATCGACGTGCAGGAACTCTTCGTGACCCCGCCCGAACGGGAGCACAAGTGGTTCCGGATCCGTTCGTTGCTGGGCGGCATCCTGCTTTACCTCGAACGCGCGGCACGCCATGGCGAGGCCATCATCCCCTGGGGCTTCCGGCGTTGGGCCTTCCGGCGCTGCGAGCGCTGGATGGTGGCGCGCCTGAACGGCGAAGGCGGACTCGGGGCGATTTTCCCGGCCATGGTCAATGCCTACGAGGCGCTCGATGCATTGGGCTACGGACCCGGGCATCCGCTACGCAAGACCGCCAAGCGGGCCCTGGAGTTGCTGCTGGTCGAGCGCGGCGACAGCACCTACTGCCAGCCCTGCATGTCGCCGGTGTGGGATACCGGCCTTGCCGCGTTGGCCCTGGAGTCGTCGGGCGGAGCCGAGAGCGAAGTCCGGCAGGCGCTCGCGTGGCTGTGCGACCGCCAGTTGCTCGACGAGCCGGCGGACTGGAAGGAATACCGGCCCCGCCTTCAGGGCGGCGGCTGGGCTTTCCAGTACCGCAACGATTACTATCCCGATCTCGACGACACCAGCGTGGTGGGTTGGGCCATGCACCAGGTCGATGCGCAAGAGTACGCCGAGCGGATCGAGCGCGCGGCGAACTGGCTGGCGGGGTTGCAGTCGAAAAACGGCGGGTTTGCCGCCTTCGACGCCGACAACACGCATTACGCGCTCAACGAGATCCCCTTCGCCGACCACGGGGCGTTGCTCGATCCGCCGACCGAGGATGTCACCGCCCGGTGCGTGGCGTTTTTCTCCCGCCTCGGGGGGCGCTACCGTGTACCGCGCGATCGGGCGCTGAGCTACCTCACCCGTACCCAGCAGCCGAGCGGCGCCTGGTGGGGGCGCTGGGGTTGCAACTACATCTACGGCACCTGGTCGGTGCTCTCGGCCCTGGAACAGGCGGGCATTGCGCCCGGGGACGCGCGCATGCGCCGGGCCGTTGAGTGGCTGAAATCGATTCAGCAGGAAGACGGCGGTTTCGGCGAAAGCAACGACACGTATGCCGATCCGTCCCTGGCCGGCGTCGGCGAGCCTACGCCCGAACAGACCGCGTGGGCACTGCTCGGCCTGATGGCGGCGGGCGAGGCGCACAGCGCGGCGGTGGCGCGCGGCATCGAATGGCTGCTCAACCACCAGGGCGAGGACGGCCTGTGGCACACCACACTGTTCAACGCCCCGGGATTTCCCCGCGTGTTCTACCTGCGCTACCACGGCTACAGTGCCTACTTCCCGCTGTGGGCGCTGGGCCGTTACCGGCAACTGCGCAGTTGACGGGGCATTGATCACCGGCGTCATCGCTCCCCTGGCTGCCGAGGCCCGTACTGCCCGACCGCTGCGCCAACTCGGTTGGCGCGTCGTGCATTCGGGCGTGGGGGGAGAGCGTGCGCGTGCGGCGGCACTGTCTCTTCTCGACGGCGGAGTCGAGCGGTTGCTGGTATGGGGCACCGCTGGCGGCCTGGTGCCGGACATGCGTCCCGGGACCCTGATCCTGCCTCGCGAAGTGTGCGACGGGGCAGGTGCCCGCTACGCCATGGACGAAACATGGCGAGATGCGATCAGCACGCGCGTGCGCGCTCCATGCACGGCTCCTGTCCTGGCGACCGTGAGCGCGCCCGTGGTGAGTACGCGGGACAAACGGGCGCTAGCGCAACGCAGTGGCGCCGAAGCCGTGGACATGGAAGCGGCGGTGGTGGCGGCCGTCGCGGCCGAACGAGGCGTGCCTTGCGTCGTGGTGCGCGCGATTGCCGATCCGCTGGAACTCGCCCTGCCCGGGGTCGTGCTCGCCGCGCGCGGGGACCGCCTGCTCGCGCTTGAAATTCCGCTGCGCCTCGTGCTGCACCCGCGTGATTTGCCCGCCCTGCGTGCACTGGCGCGCAACTTCGGTGCGGCACGGCGCAGCTTGTCGATCACGGCCCGGGACCTGGCCTCCACGCCGGAGCCCTAGCGCGGCAAGCTGGCGGCATTCGGGATATGGGTGCAACAAACACCTGTTTTTTTGGGTCTATACTCGATACAGGTTCAAGACAATGCTCACGGGCTAGGAGGCACCATGTTCAGGCGAGTTCTTTTTCTTGCAGGCGCACTGCTGGGCGGCATGGTATGGGCGGCCCCGGCGCTGGCTTATCCCTACGTCTACGTGCCCGATGCCAATGCCGGCACGATCAGTGTCGTCGATGCCTCGAGCAATACCATCCTGCGCACGGTGTCGAACCTGCCGAATGCCTACGGCGTGGCCGTCAATCACAACGGCAGCCGGATCTATGTCACCGAGGGTGCGACGGGCAAGGTCGGCGTACTCGGGCAGGCGGCCATCGACAATCCCAACCAGAATCCGGTGATCGGCGAATTCACGCAGCTCGGCGACCCGGTGGCCGTGGCCGTGGGACCCATGGGCAAGCTGTTGTTCGTGGCCGACGCCCAGGGCAACCAGGTGACCGAGATCAACATGCCACAGCTGGCGATCGAGAATATCTACGATGCGGCCGGCACGGGCCTGTCGGCGATCGCGCTGGATCCCGCCGGACGCCGGTTGGCATTGGCCAGCGGTACCGGCAGCAATTCGGTCGTGCGGGTCTATGCGGTGGGCAGCAGCAACTATGTCGATGTCGCGCTGCAGTCCACGCCCAAGGCGCTGATCTTCAGCAGCGACGGCGCGACATTGTGGATCACCACGGGCAGCGGGCTCGTCTCCTACAACCTGACGAGCGGCACCCAGACCACGACGCCTGTTGCCGGCGGCGCAGGCGCGATCGACTACTCCGCGCGCCAGCAGGCGGTCTACGTGGCATCCCTGAGCAGTGACACGGTTTATGCCTATCCCGCCGCGGGCGGAGCACCCGCCGCGATTACCGTAAACGGACTGCCGACCGGCGTCGGCCTGTCGCCCGACGGAACACGGGCCTATGCGATGTATGCCGGCGGCATGGACGTCATCGACACGAGCACGGACCAGGTCGTGCAGAGCGTCACGTTCGGCCAGACTCACCAGGCCGTTGCGGGACATTTTATCGGTCCCGGAGAAATCTGGGCGGACAATACCGTTGCCTCGGCCATCGTGGACTACCAGGTCAGCGGTACGGTGAGCGCGAACGATTTTCTCTCGCGCCCCTTGTCCTACGATGTGATCCAGCAGCCCGCCGACGGCACGCTCAATTTCAACCAGAGCACCGGCGATTACACATACACACCGCCGGCCGGCTCTTCGGGTGTCGAGAGTTTCGTGTGGGAAGCCACGGCCACGAGTGGTGCGGGTTCGCCCACCGAACCGCGTTCCCCACCGATCACCGCCACGCTGGTGGTCAGGCCCACCATCACGATGTTCAGCGATCAGACGGTGGATCCGGGCAGCACCATCGGGCCGCTGAGTTTCACGCTGCAGGGAACCACGCCACTCGATGTGACAGTCACGAGCAGCAATACGAATGTAGTTGATCCGGCCACTGCCCAGTTCAGCAGTGGATGCGGCACCAGCAGCTTGAGTTGCACGCTGACGTTGACCGCGGGCAGCGCCCAGGGACGGACGGCTACGGTCACGGTCACCGCAACCGATCCGAGCGGCGCGGTCGGCACGCAGACGTTCAAGGTGACGACGACCGGCAGCAGCGGTGGTGGTGGCGGTGGCGGCCTGTCGTGGCTGCTGCTGGCATTCCTGGCGGGCCTGACCGGCCTCGTTGTCCCGAGCAGGAGACGGAATGAAGGCATTTGAGACCATCAACCCGGCAAATGGCCGGTCCCTCGAACGCTATCCGCTTGCGAGCGGTGACGAAGTTGACGCCATGCTGGCCCGTGCGATCGCCGCGCAACGCGATTGGGCGGGGATTTCGCTGGATGAACGGTTGCAGGTACTGGAGCGGATAGCCGATCTGTTCGAATCGAAACAGGACGAGCTCGGGGTACTGATGACGCGGGAGATGGGTAAGCCCATAGCCCAGGCGCGGGCCGAGGCGGCGAAATGCGCGCTGGCCTTCCGCTATTACGTGGAGCATGCCCCGCGCCTGCTGGCCGACGTGTCCATTCCCACCGACAGCCGGCGCAGCGGCTATATCTACCAGCCGTTGGGCACCGTGTTCGCGATCATGCCCTGGAACTACCCGTTCTGGCAGGTGGCGCGTTTTGCCGCGCCGGCGCTGGCCGCGGGCAATGCCGGCGTGCTCAAGCACGCGCCCAACGTGATCGGCTGCGCGCTGGCGTTCGTCGATCTGGTGCGCGAGGCCGGCGTGCCCGAGGGGGTGTTCCAGACGCTGGTGATCGATACCGACCAGGCCGCGAAGGTCATCGCGGACGACCGCATCGCCGCCGTGACCCTGACCGGATCGGAACGGGCCGGCCGCTCCGTGGCGGCCACGGCAGGCAAGCATCTGAAGAAGTGCGTGCTTGAGCTCGGTGGCTCCGATCCCTTCGTGGTGCTGGCCGATGCGGATCTGGACAAGGCAGTGGAAACCGGTCTGACCGCGCGATTCCAGAACAACGGCCAGAGCTGTATCGCCGCCAAGCGTTTTATTGTCGATAAATCCATCTACGGGGACTTCTGTGCACGTTTCCGCGACCGGGTAGAGGCATTCAAGGTCGGCGACCCGTCCGACGAGGCTACCGACATCGGTCCCATGGCGCGGGACGATCTGCGCGACGGACTCGCCAAACAGGTCAAGGCGAGTGTCAACGCCGGCGCCCGTGTTCTCGTCGGCGGCAACAGCGTGGACGGCAAGGGGTTTTACTACCAACCCAGCGTGCTGGCAGACGTTGTCGGCGGCATGCCCGCCGCCGACGAGGAGCTGTTCGGTCCGGTGGCTGCTGTCCTGCGGGCCGAGGACGAGAGCGAGGCCCTGCGACTGGCCAATGCCACGCCCTACGGCCTGGGCGGCAGCGTGTGGACCCGCGACAGCGGGCGCGGCGAGCGTTTCGCGCGCCGGATGGCGTGTGGCGGGGCTTTCGTCAACGGCATGGTCAAAAGCGATCCGCGCCTGCCCTTCGGTGGCATCAAGCGCTCCGGCTACGGGCGCGAGCTGTCGGGCCCGGGCATCCATGAGTTCGTGAATATCAAGACGTTGTGGGTCGCCGACGACTCTTGACGGGCCGCCTGGAAAAATCGAGTTAGACACGCGCGGGCGCCAACAGGCCCCTCGGCCGGCACGGAGTGCGCCCGCCTGCGCCATGCTGGCGAGGGCGGGCGTCCTTGTGTATAGTCGAACCTCCAAAGCTATTGCAATTTTCAGGGAGTTTGCATCATGGAGAAGACCACCAAGTTGCTTGGCGGCTGGGGTTACCTGGGCGTTGTGGCAGGCGGGTTCCTGGGATTTCTCGTCGGGCCTTTTTCGGGGATCATTACCCTGGCGGGGATGATCTGCGTTCTGATCGCCTTTTTCCGGGCGGGAAATGAACTCAACCGACCCGATATCAAGCGCGACATCATTATTGCGATCGTGCTCAATATCGTTGCCTACATCCTCGTGTTTTTCGTCGTGGGCGGAGCGATCATGGCCGCCGTCATGCACAGCCATAATGCCGATATGGCCGGCAACAATGTCGCTGCCGCCGCATTCGGGGCCGGCACGATCATTACCGGTCTTGTCTGCTGGGCGCTCATTATCATCGGCAGCTGGTACTGGTACAAGGCCTCGCGGACGCTGACCGATGCCACCGGTGTCGGCACCTACAAGACGGGGGGCCTGCTTGTTTTTATCGGGTCCATCACCATCATCGTGTTCGGTATAGGCTTCCTGGTCACCTGGGTCGGCGAGATCATTCAGACGGTCGCCTTCTTTTCCACGCCGGAAAAAGGCGGTGACGTGGCCGAACCGCCTGCTGCCTGATCGGGATTTTCAATCCACGCCGGAACGGCCGCCTCAGGACGAGGCGGCCGTTTTCGTTTTATCCCATTTCGACAGCAGGTCGTCGAGCTTGCGACTGTACTCGGCATAGACTTCACGCTGGCCCTGGGTGGGCGCCGCGTCGGAGAGTTCAAGCTTGGTCGCCAGCGTGTCGAGCACGGCCGTCACCTCGTGCAGCGAATCGTCTCCGCCACTGCGCCAGGCCTCGAGCGCTTCGACCTGCTTCGCATGGCCGCCTTCGCCTTTGAGTCTGGCGATATAGTTGCCGCTCGCGTCGTAGGCTTCGACTGCCCGCTTGAGATTCGCGGCGATCTCGTTTTCCATGTCGTAGTTGGCCTTCAGGGCCTTTTCGTCGATGTCCACACGCGGGTCCATCTTTACCATGAGCGGTGCCGTGTAGGTCTTGCCGTCCACGGACAGCGTCACGGTGTAGTCGCCGGGCAGCGCCAGTGCGCCCTGGGGGACGAGCGGGGTGTCGCCCGGGAACACGGCCGAGATCGAGTACTGGTAGGTAATCGCCGGCGGGCGTTTTTCGTGGAGGTTCCAGACGAGGCGGTGCATGCCGACGCCGGTGGCGGGTTTCGGCTCGGTGTCGCCGGCCCATACTTCCTCGAAATAACGATCCGCCGGCAGATTCCCGGGTTTCGCATTGCTGGCGAAACGGCGCACCACCTGTCCCGCGGAATCGCGCACGGTGAGCGTCACCGGCCCGCTGGCCGGTTTGGCCAGCCAGTAGTCGATCACCGCACCGGTCGGCGGGTTGTCGGCGAGCGGCACGGACGGCTGTGGTGGGGTGTCGCGGTTGGTGTCGTTGCGCAGCCGGATCGCCACCGCCGGCTTGAACAGGTGCGCCGGTGCGGCAGCCGACACCGCCGCGGCCTGGCGCAGCGGAGTGACATCGTCGAGCGACCAGAAGCCGCGGCCCATGGTGGCCGCAACCAGGTCGTTGCCATGCACGACCAGGTCGCGAACCGACGTGGTGGGGAGGTCCCGCCCGAGCGGTTGCCAGTGATTGCCGCCGTCGAAGGACACGTAGGCGCCGTGGTTGGTGCCCGCGAAAACCAGCGACTGCTGCTGCGGGTCGGCGACGATGCTGGTGGTGTACTGGTCGCCGGGTAGTCCGTTGACGATCTCACGCCAGTGGGCGCCGTCGTCCGTCGTGCGGAACAACAGGGGATGGAAGGCGCCGAGACGATGCGTGTCCACGGCGACATACACCGTCCGCGGAGCGAGCGGAGAGGTCGAGATGGCATCGATGCGGGCCCACAGGGGCATCGTCTTCGGCGTTACGTTTTTCCAGTGCTTGCCGCCGTCGGTGGTGAGCTGCACCTGGCCGTCGTCGGTGCCGACCCAGACCGTGTTCGGGTCCGTGGGGGACGGGTAGATGGTGAAGATCACGCCGAATCCGCAGCGCCTGGCGGCGGCCATCGAATCCTGGGCTTCGCCGCAGTCCTTCGCGTGCGCCTCGGCACCGGAGAGGTCGGGGCTGACGGTATTCCAGTCGGCCCCGTCGTCCGTGGAGCGGAACAGAACCTGCGAGCCGAAGTACAGCGCATGTGCCTTGCCGTGGCCGAAGGCCAGCGGGTCGATCCAGGTGTAGCGGTATTTCACTTTCCGCGGGTCGGCGCCGTAGCTCGACACCGGCCACGGCGAGACGTCGGTGACCTGGTGTGTCGTCGCGTTCCAGCGTGAGATGTAGCCGCCGAGTCCGCTGCCGAACACGAGGTTCGGGTCGCCCGGCTTGGGCACGTCGTAGTCGCGCTCGTCGCCGCCGACCGGATGCCACTGGCGCAGGCCGATCACACCGCTCGGGCCGCGGCTTGCGATGGCGACCGTGCCGGAATCCTGCTGACCGCCGTAGATCCAGTAGGGGAATCGATTGTCGGTGGCGACATGGTAGAACTGGGCGGTGGGCTGGTTGTACCAACTCGACCAACTCTTGCCACCGTTGACCGTGACCACGCAGCCCTGGTCGGCGGCGGTGATCATGTGGTCGGGGTGCTTCGGGTTGATCCACAGGAAGTGGTAGTCGTCGCCGCCCGGGGAGCCCTTGATGATGGTGAAGTGCCTGCCGCCGTCCGTGGACTTGTGGATGGAGCGGCCGACCACGTACACGATGTCGGCATCCATCGGGTCCACGGTGACGCGGCCGAAGTAGGATGACGAGAGCTCGGGATCGGTGTTGACGAGCTGCCAGTGCGCGCCGCCGTCGGTCGAGCTGTAAAGCCCCGAGCCGCCGCCGGTCATCATGTTGTCGGCGCCGATCTGGCCCGATGCCGAAACCACGGTGGCGTAGACGTGCGAGCCCTTGACGGCGAGGCCGATGCGCCCGAGATCGCCGCCGGGTAGCCCGTGGCCCGTGAGCTTGTGCCAGTGGCGTCCACCGTCGGTGCTCTTGTAGATACCCGAGCCCGGTCCGGCCTGGGGCTGGAAGTAGTCGAGCCAGGGATGCATGCGCATCTGCCAGGCAGCGGCGTAGATCACGTCCGGATGCTCGGGATCGCTCGCCAGATCCACCGCGCCGGTCTTGTCGTTGACGTAGAGCGTCTTGTGCCAGGTCTTGCCGCCATCGGTGGTGAGGTACACACCGCGATGCGGGTTGTCGTTGAAGATGTGGCCGAGAGCCGCGACCAGCACGTGGTCCGGGTTGTGGGGATCGATCACGATGCGTCCGATGTGGCGCGTGTCTTTCAGCCCGACGTTGGTCCAGGTCTTGCCGCCGTCAGTGCTTTTGTAGACGCCGTCGCCGCCCGCAACGTCGTAGCGTGCGGCTACCTGGCCGGTACCAACATAGATCACCTGCGGGTCTGATGGCGCGATCGCCAGCGCGCCCACGGTCGCGGACGCTTCATGCTGCATCAGCGCCTGCCAGGTGCGTCCGGCGTTGGTGGTCTTCCATACGCCGCCGTCGGCGGCACCGAAGTAGAAGGTGTTGGGCTGGTCGGGCACGCCCACGGCCATGGTGGCCCAGCCGCCGCGGAAGGGGCCTACCAGCCGCCATTGCAGGCTGTTGGCCGCGGAGGTGGACGGTGAACTGGTTGCGGCGAAAGCGGGAAACGGCAGCATGAAAAGCAAGACGATCCATACGGTGAGACGCAGGCGCTGAAGCATCGCATTCTCCGGAAAATGCTGTGAAGACCACCAATTATGCGCCGTGGCGGTCGTCTAAGACAAATCGCTATGCCGGAAGTGCAGGGAGCCTCTTGGCCGAACTCGTAACTTGTTACCCCCGTGAATGCGCTCCATGTTGACGTCGGGGCCTCCCTTGTACATGCAGGCCGTGCCGTCCGACGCTGTTAGCATGACCCGGACAATCGCCTGCAACCGAGGCCGAAGAAAAATGCCCTCCGCCCACGAGACCCGCTATCCGCTCCACGAAACCCCGCCGCGCCGTCTCGGCGCCTTCACCGGCATCGCGATCGTGATCGGCATCGTGATCGGCAGCGGCATCTTCCGCGTGCCCGCGATCAGCGCCGCCGAGTTGCCCGATGCCGGCTGGATACTCGCTGTGTGGGTGGTCGGTGGCCTCATCTCGCTGGCCGGCGCACTCAGCGTGGGGGAACTGGCCGCCATGTACCCCGAGGCCGGCGGCATCTACGTCTATCTGCGCGAGGCATTCGGCCCCGGCGCCGCGTTCGTCTTCGGGTGGATGTGGCTGATCACCTCGCCGGCCTCCTGGGCGGCGCAGTCGGTGGTGTTCGCGGCCTACCTGGGAAGCGTCGTCCCGCTGGGCGGCACCGAACGGGAATTGATCGCCGCCGCGCTGGTGATCGTCGTATCCGCGCTGCAGTACGTCTCGGTGAAGGGCGGGGCGATCGTGCAGAACACCTCCATGGTGGCCAAGCTCGGGGCCATCGTGGTGCTCTCGGTGGCGCTTTTCGCCCTGGGCGGCGGTGCAACGTCCGGTGCCGCGGCCGGCGCAAGCGGCGGCATTCACCTGGCCGGATTCGGCATCGCCCTGATCGCAGTGCTCTGGGCCTACGACGGCTGGGAAAACCTCACCGCGCTGTCGGGCGAGATCAAGCGCCCGGGACGCAACCTGCCGCTCGCCCTGATTCTCGGGACCCTGCTGGTGATCGGCGCCTACCTGCTCATCAACGCGGCGTTCCTGCATGTGTTGAGTCCGGCCCAGATCGCGGCCAGCCCCTCGGTGGCCGTGGCTTCGCTGGGCACCGTGGCCGGCGAGTCGGCCAGGAGTCTGATCGCCGCCATGGTGATGGTGTCGGTGATCGGTTCGCTCAACGGCAGCACCATGTCGGACCCGCGCGTGTTCTTTGCGATGGCCGAGGACGGGTTGTTCTTCAATTCGGTGGGACGCCTGCACAAGCGGTTTCGCACGCCGCACGTCGCTATCGCGATGACGGCGGTGCTGACGCTCGTGTTCATCTTCTGGCGCTCGTTCCAGGAACTCGCGGAAGCCTACGTGTTGGGCGTGTGGCCGTTCCTGGCGCTCTCCACCATTGCGCTGTTCCGCTTGCGCCGCACGCGGGCACAGCACGAACGTCCCTACCGGGCACTAGGCTACCCGGTGGTGCCGGCACTGTTCGTGATCGCCGCATCGGGCGTTATGATCTTCGCACTGGTCAAGACGCCCGTGGATGCGGGCATCAGTTTCGGCCTGACGCTGTTCGGGATTCCGCTTTATTACCTCTGGCGTTTTTTCAGGCGACGCGCGAACACCGTTCCCGACCGGGGGTAACCAGGGGCAAGCAACACAAAGGTTACCCTCTCCCGTCACGGGAGAGGGCGTTAAGGCCGGCAGCGGAGTCAGTTTTTGGTCACGGGGGCGCTGATCTCGTCGAGGTAGTCCGGTGTGCCGTCTATCCGTTCCAGGTGCGGGGAACGCAATCCGCCCGAATACGCGATCGTGTATGTCGCGGTGACGCCCGAGCCGTTGGCGACGATCGTCAGCGTGTCATGTCCCGGTTGCGAACTGGCGGCGATGGCGCGTTCGAGTACCTTCGGACTGAAGGTCGACCCGTTTACCGATACGATTTTCATGCCGGGCGCGAGCCCCGCCTTGAAGGCCGGACCGTCCCAGAGCACGTCGCGGATTTTTCCCTTGGTGCCGGCGGAAAGCCCGATCGAGAACATCGCGTTGGTGAAGCCGTGGATTGCCTCGCGTGCCTTTTCGTAGGGATTGGTGCCGGCGTTGTAGACCAGCTTCCAGCCGCCGCCGGTGATGCCGCCGAGCGGGGCGTGTTCGTTGGTGCGGTCGAGGCGCTTGCGCAGGTAATCCGACCAGTCGTAATGCACGACCGAGTCCAGTGCCTGCACGATATCGGCAAAGGTATAGGTGTGCGTGACGTAGCTGCCGTTGTCGATGCCGAAGAAGCGCCTGGCGAAGTCGTCGAGCGAGCGCTTGTCGTGCGTCAACTCGCGGATTTTGGTGTCCACGCCGAGCCAGATCAGGGCGCCCTCGTCATAGAAATCGGTGCCGCGCCGCCAGTTTCTATAGAACCCGGGCGAACCGTAGAGTAGCTGCGCGGCCGTGGTGGTATCGATCAGCGGACGCCAGGTACGGCCCGGATGATGATCCATGGTGGCGGCGTAGTAGGCCAGCATGTCGCGGTAGTCCGAGCGCGACCACAAACCGCTGCGCGCGGCGAGCACCTCGCCCCAGTAGTTGGTCAGGCCCTCGTAGACCCAGAGCATGCGGGTATGTTCGGGTTTTTCGAAATCAGGCTGCCAGAGTTTCGCGGGACGGCGGAACTTGCCGTTCCAGGAATGCACGTATTCGTGCGGCAGCAGGCTCGCCTCGCCGAGCATGGTCTGCTTGTTGAGGAACAGGTCGGCGTTGATGCGATCGTCGCTCGACTGGTGGTGCTCGAGGCCGAAGTGGCCGGTGTGGTCGGAGAGCGTCAGCAGGAAGTGATAGTTCTTGTAATGGTGCGAGGCGAACAGGTCGTTGGCCTGCACGATGAGGTTGCGGAAATTCTCCAGGTAGGCGCCGATATCGAGCGCCTTCGGATAGTCCGCCACCATGTCCAGGTAGCGATGCACGCTGTCGCCCGGCGCCAGGTTGACCTGGCGGAAGTGTTCGCCGGCGATCAGCGGCGAATCCACGAGGTTGTTGAAGGTGACGGGCGCGAACGCATAGGTGTCGCCGGTGTGCGTTTCGGTCACCAGGGCACTGCCATAGTGCCAGCCCGCGGGCAGTGTGATGCGCGGCCGAAAGACGATTTTCTTCGTGGGCCGGCCGGCCGGGTAGAACGCGACCTGGTTCCATTCGAGATCCACGATGCGGGGGGTCATCGACACGCCCGCGGTAAATGCGCCGCCGCCTACCGGGGACAGGAACTGGAATTGCACGGTGAGCGTGTCTGCTCCCTTGGGTATATCGAGACGGATGGTGTACATGTCCACCGGGTCGCGCTGCCAGTCGAGGGTCTTGCCCCCGGCGCTGAACGTGAGGCCGGCCACGTTGTCGATCGGCCCGGTCGGTCCGTGTTCGCCTGGAATGTACTTGGGATAGTAGAGAGTCAGTTGTCCCGGGTTGACCGGGATTTTTTCCGTGACGTAGAACACGTGCTGCTGCGGTGCCTTCACGCTGACCGCGAGGTCAATGGGGGCGTTTCCATACCCGGCCCACGCGGGCGAGGCAAGCGAGGCGGTCACGGTAAGTGCAGCAGCGGTTAACAGAGTGCGCATTGGATTTCCTTGCGTGGTCTTGGCCGTACGGTATCCCCAGCGCTGATCGCGCGCAAGTAGGGTCGGAATCATCCGGCATAAAAACGGCCGATGTTTGGCTACAATCGAATTGCCTTGTTGCTGACAAGCAGACAAGGTCAATGTCAAATCAAATCAGACGAATCTACAAGGAGGACTTCAATGAAAAGGATTTTGACACCCGTGTGCATCGCCGTCGTGGCGGGCGCGTTCATGGCGACGGCGCAGGCTTCGCCCAAGAACGACCACCACATGACCAGGCAGCAATCGAAATTCGCCACCTGCGCACACGAGTCGAAAGGACTCAAGGGCAAGGCGCACAGCGAGTTCATGAGCAAGTGCCTGAAGGGCGACGCCAAGGCGGCCGCCAGGATCAAGGCACAAGCCATGAAGCACGGGAAGAAGCCGAAGCCGCCGGCGCGTTGAAAGCCGGCAGACGCAGGATAACAACAAGAACCTGACTGTCTGGCCGGCAAGAGCGGAAAGATAATGGACACGCAGGGAGTGAGGACACGGGGCGCAAGGACGCGCCCCGTTTTTCCTGTGAGCAGTGAACCTGGCGCCGGTCGCGCGGCCGGCGGAAAGGGATCGGCCTGGCATTGCTTTGAGGTCACGGCTGAATTAGAATGCCACGCTCAGTCGGGGTGTAGCTCAGCCTGGTAGAGCACTACGTTCGGGACGTAGGGGTCGTAGGTTCAAATCCTGTCACCCCGACCATTCTTCTCCTTCTTCCCGCTTTCGCTGTATGGCGCCGTCCAGGTTATCCAGTGCGACGGGCGTGAGCGCGACGGCGTCTCCCTCGAAATGCGCCCAGTGCCAGGCCAGGCTGCGGCCGGTGACCGGATGCACCAGCGCCGGTGCGAGGTCGGCCAGGGGGCGCAGCACAAAAGCATAGTCGAGTACGTCGGGGCGGGGTAGCCGGATCGCGCCGAGATCGATCACACGGTCGTCGTAAAGCAGCAGATCCAGGTCCAGTTCCCGTGATCCGGGGGCCGTTCGCGTCTGCCGTCCGGCCCGGGATTCCAGGGTCTTGAGACGCGCGATCAGGTCGGGCACTTCCAGGTGGCTGTCGATGCGCACCACGCAATTAATGAAATCCGACCCCTCGAAGCCGAGCGGCGGGGACCGGTATGCGGGCGAGCACACGATTTCTCCGAAGGCGGCACGCAGGGCATCCAGAGCCGTGGGGACATGGCGCTCCGGGGCGATGTTGCTGCCGACGCCGATGTAGGCCGCGGCGTCAGCCATCACCGCGTTCGATGCAGACGCCGACCGCCGCTGCCCCGGTGACGGCGCCGGGTTTGCGTACGCTTACCCGGACCCAGGCGATGCCGAATTCTTCACGCAGGCACCTTGCCGTGGCTTCGGCCAGGGTTTCGACCAGTCCCCAGCGGCCCTCTCCGGCCAGCTCGCGCACGCGTTTCGATACCGCCTTGTAGTCCACCGCATCCTCTATGCGGTCGCTGGCCGCCGCCCGCGCAGCATCAGCGGACAGTTCCAGGTCGAACACGATCTGCTGTCGAATGCGTTGCTCCCATTCGAATATGCCGATGCTGGCTTCGGCCTTGAGGGCCTCGATCAGGACGCGATCCATCAGATGTTCTCCTTGGGGGGATGCAGTGTTTCCAGCGGCCAACGGGCGCGCACGCCGTTCCTGGCGCGGTCTCCGGCCATCCAGCGGCGCCAGCCGGCATGGGCGATCATGGCCCCATTATCGGTGCACAGGCCGGGATCGGGGAAGAGTACGCGGATGCCGGGCAGTGCGTGCAGGCGTTCACGCAGGCGGTGGTTGGCGGCGACTCCGCCGGCGACCACCAGCGTGTCCAGCCCGGTGATTTCCAGCGCCCGCCCGCATTTGGCCGCCAGGGTGTCGACCACGGCGGCTTCGAAGTCATGGGCCAGGTCGGCACGTGCATCGTTGTCTCCGGATGGCAGTTCGCGTGCGGCATACAGTGCCGCCGTCTTCAGTCCGCTGAACGAGAAATCGCACCCGGGCCGGTCGAGCAGGGGGCGAGGGAGCTTGAAACGGCCGCCGCGCGCGGTCGCGGCGAGCTCGGCCAGAGCAGGCCCGCCCGGGTAGGGCAGGCCGAGGATGCTCGCCGTCTTGTCGAAGGCCTCACCCACGGCGTCGTCGAGCGTGGTGCCCAGCAAGCGGTATTCGCCGAGCGCACGTGCTTCCACCAACAGTGTGTGGCCGCCGGAGACCAGCAGCACCACGAAGGGGAAATCCGGGGCATCGGGCACCATCAGCGGTGCCAGTAAATGAGCCTCCAGGTGGTTGACGCCGAGTGAGGGCACGCCGCGACCCATGGCGAACGCCTGCGCCAGGGCGGCGCCGACCAGCAGTGCGCCTACCAGTCCGGGACCGGCGGTGTAGGCCACGGCATCGGGCGCGGGCGCCTCGCGCAAGGCGTGTTGCACCATGGGCGCCAACCGGCGCAAGTGGTCGCGAGCGGCCAGTTCAGGCACCACCCCCCCGTATTCGGCATGCAGGTCGATCTGGCTGAACAGTTGTTCCCACACGATGCCTTCGCCCTCGGCCCACAGGGCCACGCCGGTCTCGTCGCAGGAAGTTTCGATGCCGAGTACGTGCATGGCTGGAACCTGTCTCCGAATGCCACGTGAGCCGCGTTATTACTTCAGATATTTCTTCATCCAGTCCACCCAGCGCCGGTACACGTCGGTGGTCTGCACGATGTCCTGCGGGAAATGGGTGTCCTCGGGATAGGCATAGAATTCGACGGTCACCCCGTTGTCCCGCAACGCGTGGTACCACTCGTAGCTGTTGACCAGCGGCACGTTGGGGTCGCCGACATCGCCCATGATCAGCGTCGGTGCGGTCACATTGCGCGCGTACTGGATCGGCGACTGTTCGCGCCATATCTTCCAGTCCTTGCTGCGCCACGGCGAGCCGCCGAAGAAGTAGGTGTCGCCACGCTGGTAGTAGGCGATGGTGTAGTCCATGACCCAGTCGGTGAGGGCGGCGCCGGACACCGCCGCCTTCCAGACCGCATAGTGGCCGGTGAGCCAGGTGGTCATGTATCCGCCGTAGGACCAGCCGCTGACGCCGATGCGTTTCGTGTCCACGATGCCGAGGTTTTCCACGGCCTGCAGGCCCGCCATCACGTCCTTGCCCGGGCCTTCGCCGGTGTCGCGGTAGATCGCGTGCTGGTAGGCATCACCGAGGTTGATGCTGCCGCGGTAGTTGGGCTGGAACACCAGGAACCCGGCGCTTGCCAGTACTTGCGCGAGACTGTCGAAGCTCACCGTGGAGGCGCCTTCGGGGCCGCCGTGGATAACCAGCACCAGCGGATATTTCTTGCCCTTGGTGTATCCGACCGGGTAGGTGAGCACGCCGTCCTCGTGGAATCCGCCCGGCCCCGTCCAGCCGAGGGTGTCGTTGCGTGCGAGCTGCAACGTGTCGACGAAGCCGTTCACGTTGGTCAGGCGGCGCGGTCGGGTCCGGCTCGAAGCCATTAAGTAAAGTTCGTCCGGGTGGCCGGGGGTCGTGCCGATGAAGGCGATCTGCCCGGTCCCGGAGGCGTCCATGCCGCCACTGGCCTCGACACCCCCGAGATCGAGTTGGTGCGCACGGCCGTGCAGCGGCTGTATCCACAACACCGAGTGCGTCCCTTTTTGCCCTTCGAGCAGCAGCGCCTTGCCGTTGTCCAACCAGGCGTAGCTATTGAAGTTGCGTTTCAGCGCGCGGGTTGCGTCGTACGTCTTGCCCGCGGCGTGGACGTATACCGCGTTGCCGTTGTTCTCGTCGCCGCCGCGCGGGCGCATGAAGGCGAGCGCCGTGCCCTGCGGTGCATAGGTTGCACTGTTCACACCCTCGGCGTCGACCAGCGTGCGCGTGTTACTGCCGTCCATGGGCGCCACGGCCAGCACCGAGTGGAAGGAGGGGCCCCAATAGGCGCCCGGGAACCGGGTGAAGACGACGTATTTGCCGTCGGCGCTCCAGCTCGGTGGCGTGGCGCCACCCTGGTCGGTGTCGAGACTGAACGTGCCTTCGGTCAGGCGCGTTGCCAGTCCTTCCTCGCTTGCTACAACCCACAGGTGCCACGGTGCCACCGCCTTGCGCAACTGGAAGTTGCCGCTGGTGACCTGGAACGCCTTGTCGTGCGCCTTGATGGCCTTTGCGTTCAGCGGGGCATCCTGCGCTATGTAGGCGATCCGCTTGCCGTCGGGACTCCAGCTGAACGTGTCCACACCCTGCTTGGCATCGGTGATGCGACGGGCGTCGCCGCCGTTCATCGGCATGAGGTAAATCTGCGACTCGTCGTTGTCGTCGTCGGCCAGGAAAGCGAGCCGTTTGCCATCGGGCGACCAGCGTGGAGAGGTCACGTCTTGGCGATTCCGGGTCAGGCGGCGTTGTGCGCCCGTGGCGGTATCGACCAGGACCAGGCGGGTATCGTACTTGTCCGTATCCCAGACCGGCGTGGACATGACGACCACGATGCGCTTGCCGTCCGGGGCCACCTGCGGATCGGACAGCGTGGTCACCCGCCGCAGGTCGTTCAGTTGAAAGCCGGGCGTGGGCGCCGCCCCGGCCGAACCCATCGCGATCCACAGGCACGCCATGGCGGCCATCGCGAAGCGCAAGATCGATTTCATGCATTTTGTCCGTTGGGGGAGGAGGTCCATCTTACGCGGATCGTTCATGCGGTACCGTGGCGCGCCTCGACCGCAGGCGGATCCGGCCGCCATTGCGGGTTGCGTCTTCATGTGGCGGCGGGCGCCGGTTCACGACGGGCGACGAGCAGGTAGCTGTTGAATGGGGTGTGGTCATGCAACGGGGTTGTCTCGATGACGAGTCCGCTATCGGCAAGCGCCGCGTGCAGCGTCTCCAGGCTGGGGTAATCGCGCACGCCGCCGGGTATCCAGCGCGAATAATGGATGAAGAATTCCTCCGCGCGCGTGACTGCGAAACGCCAGGAGCGATCACGCAGCACCGTGCGGATGATCAGCGCCGCGCCGGGCGCCACGCGTGTCGCCGCAGCAAGCAAAAGATTGTTCTGGACGCGGGCGTCGAGATAATGCAGCACATCGAGTATCACTACGTGGCCCTGCCATGGCATGAGGGCTTCGCAGGAGCCGATTTCGAAACGCGGACCCGCGAGGCTTGGCATCGCGTACCGGGCCGAGCGGATCTTTCGCTCATCCACGTCCAGGCCCAGGTAAGGCACCCGGCAGTTCGAGGCCCGAAGGTAATGGACGAGCAGGCCGATGCCGCAACCGACGTCGAGTACCGGCGCCGGGTGCGCGGAGATTTCCGCGGCGGCGGCGGCATAGACGGGATCGCTCCGCAATTTGCCGCGTGCATAGCCCTGTAGCCAGCGACCGGGATAGCGCCGCGCTATCCCGCGCAGCTGCTCGGAATCCGGCAGGGGAGCCGGATCGGGAGACAACGTGGCCGCGGTATTCAATGTCATACGGCGCTTAACCAGGAAGTGCCGTTCCCTGGATTGTTGTCTGCCGGACGGTTCACGCTTCATCACTGGCCTGCAAGCTCCAGCGCGCGTTGATAGAGGTCGCGACGTTTGGCACCAGGCAGCAGTCGGCGGGCCACGGCGGCGGCCGTCCGCGGGCTCACGCCTTCGGCGATCAGGGCCGCGAGCAGGGGCTCGCTTTGCGCTTCGTGTTCGGCGTTTTTAACCGGTGCGCCGGCGATCAGCACCACGCATTCGCCGCGCGCGGGCTCTTTGCCCTCGGCCACCCGCCGGGCGAGCTCGCCCAGCGGAGCCCGCTGGCAGGATTCGTGCACCTTGGTGAGTTCGCGTGCCAGTGTGGCTTCGCGGTCGGCGCCGACGCAGGCCGCGCAGTCGGCCAGCATGGCGGCGAGACGGTGGGGCGCTTCGAACAGGATCAGTGTCCGCGGTTCGTCGGCGAGTTCGTTCAATCGGGACTGGCGGGCCGCCTTGCGGGCGGGGAGAAACCCCTCGAAGGCGAAACGATCGGTGGCGAGCCCCGCTATGGACAGCGCGGCCAGAGGCGCCGAGGCGCCGGGGACCGTGCGCACGGCAATGCCCGCATCCTGGGCCGCGCGTACCAGGCGGTAGCCTGGGTCGGAGACCAGCGGCGTACCGGCATCCGAAATCAGCGCCGCGGTCTCGCCCTGCAGCAGTCGTTCCACGAGGGCAGGCGCCTTGGCGGCTTCGTTGTGTTCGTGCAGGGCGAGCAGCGGCGTCGAAATCTCCAGTGCCCGGAGCAGGCGGGTGCTGTGGCGGGTGTCCTCGGCGGCGATGAAGTTCACTTCGCCGAGAATGCGCTGCGCCCGCGCGCTGATATCGGCGAGATTGCCGATCGGTGTGGCCACAATATATAAGGTACGGGGCTCGATGCCGCTGCCTGTCGGATCCGGTGTGTCGCTCATGTGCGGCTGGTCCCTATGCGCCCTGCTGATCAGGAGGGCGGGTTAAGATGATGAGCGAATATGCTGCGATGGTTAGGCGAATAGTGCAAGTACGTTCTGTTTTTGGCTGGACTGCAGCCCTGTTGGTCGTTGGCGTCATCGCGGGCTGTGCGGTGACGCGTCCGGGGACGCCCAATACGGCCGTGACGCAGGCCCGGCGGATGGAAGCGCATGGCGATTACCGGCAGGCCGGGACAGCCTGGCTCCAGGCCGCGCAGCAGTCGCGGGGGCAGGCGCGGGCAGAGGCGCGGCTGAACGCGGCGCAGGCTTACTCGAAGGCCAACGACCTGGCCTCGGCCTGGGAGGCGGTGGCGCCGCTCGATATCGCGGCCCTGACGCCGGACCAGCGGCTTGCGGGCATTGAGGCCAAGGCACGGCTGGCCCTGGCCACGCACCGCCCGCAGCAGGCTCTCTTCGCCTTGGCGGCGGCGCCGTCGGCCCCCGGTGAAGCGGCGCAGCTCCGCCTGCTCGAACTTGCCGGCCGGGCCTATTTTGATGCCGACCAGCCGGGCGCTGGTTTGAAGGCGCTGGTGGAACGCGGACGATTGCTCGCGGACCAACCGCAGCAGGCGTTGTCCAATGACGAATTGTTGTGGATGCTTCTGATCGACAGTTCGACGCTGCCGTCCGCGATGGGCGTTTCTCCCGTGGGCCAGGGTTGGATCGCGTTGGCCCGGATATGGCGCACGGGCTGGGAACAACCCAAGCAGTTTGCTTCCCAGCTATCCGATTGGCGGGCAGCGCATCCGGATCATCCCGCCAACCAGGGGCTCATAGCCGAAATCATGGCCGACGAGCAGGCCCGGCTGAGCTATCCCGGCCGCATCGCATTGCTGCTGCCGCTGAGCGGGCCCAATGCGGCCCAGGCTCGCGCCGTGCAGGCAGGCATTCTCGCCGCCTATTACCGGGGGCAGGGTTCGCAACCGACGCTCACGATATACGACACCGACGGCAGCGCCACCGGCGCCCGCAAGGCGGTGGCCGAAGCCCGCTCGGCCGGCGCCGATTTCATACTCGGGCCGCTGACAGTAGCCGGTGTCCAGGGTGCCGCCTCGGATGTTCGGGACACGCCGGAGCTGGCACTCAACTACCTGCCGGGGCAGGGGACACCGCCACCCGAGTTCTATCAATTCGGCCTGAGTCCCGACCAGGAAGCCCGGACCAGTTCCGAACAGGCCGTGGCCCGGGGACTGAGCCGGGCCGTCGTGCTGGTGCCGGACGACGATTGGGGCACGCGCGTTGCCACCGCGTTTACCCGTCACCTCACCCTGCTGGGCGGGCGCGTGCTGGCCACCACCACGTTCCGCCCCCAGGCGCAGAATTTCGGCGCTGCCCTGTCCTCTGCATTTGGCCTGAATGCGAGCATGGAACGCGAACAGCGCCTGGCCGCGGTGCTCGGACAGCCGCTGGGATTTTCACCCCATCGCCGCCAGGATATCCAGTTCGTTTTTTTTGCGGCGTCTTCGTATGACACGGCGCTTTTGATCCCCTCGCAAATCGCATACAACCACGGGATCGGATTACCGATGTATTCCATTTCCAATGTGTACCAGCCGGGAAATAACGCCCCCGATCTGGATGGCGTGCATTTCCCGGTCATGCCGTGGTTCCTGGCCGGGAAGGGCGCCGCTGCCGCAACGCGGGACCAACTGGCCAAACTGTTTCCCCAGGACTGGGGCCAGTTCGCACCGCTATACGGGCTGGGCTACGATGCCTGGCGGCTGGTGCCCTTGCTGGCCCATGGGCAGCAACCCCTGGCCCAGCCCGTGCGGGGCGTGACCGGTTCGCTCAGCATGGGTGCGAACCAGGTCATACAGCGTCGCGCGGATCCGGGGCGATACCGCAACGGTGTGCTGTCACCGGTAGCGGCCACGGCGCCGTGAATCGGGGTGAACGGGGGGCACGCGCCGAGCGTAAGGCAGCGGCCTGGCTTGTTTCGCGCGGCCTGAAACTGCTGGAGCGCAACGTGCGTTCGCGTTTCGGCGAAATTGACCTGATAATGGAAGACGGCGCCACCCTGGTTTTCGTGGAAGTGCGCTACCGGGCACGTTCCGACTATGGCGGTGCGGCGGCGAGCGTAACGGCTGCCAAGCGGACGCGGCTGCAACGCGCGATCGGGGTGTACCTGACGCGGCATCCGCACGCTGCGGCACGCACATTGCGCGCCGACGTGATCGCGATTTCCGGCGCCGATGAGATCGAATGGATTCCCAATGCCTTCGAGGGAGCAACATGACGGCTGAAGAACGAGTGCGCAGCCACTTCGAAAACACGATAGCGACACAGACGAGGGCACGGGAGGCGCTGTCCGCCGGCGTGGCCGAGGCGGCCCGGCGTCTGGCCGCGACGCTTGAAGCGGGGGGGCGCATCCTGGTCTGCGGCAACGGCGGCTCGGCCTCCGACGCCCAACATTTCGCCGCCGAGTTCACCAACCGCTTCGAGCGCGAGCGGCCGCCGCTCGCCGCGATTGCCCTGACCACGGATACCTCGGCATTGACCGCCATCGGCAACGACTACAGCTTCGACCAGGTGTTCTCCAAGCAGGTCGAGGCGCTGGCCCGTCCCGGCGACGCACTGGTCGGGATTTCCACCAGCGGCGGTTCGCGCAACGTCTGCGCCGCCATCGAGGCGGCGCACGAGGCCGGCGCCTGGGTGCTCGCGCTGACCGGGCGCAACGGCGGTGCCATGGCCAAACTGCTGGAAGACAACGACAGGGAACTCCGGGTACCGGCCGAGCGCACGGCGCACATCCAGGAGGTACATATCGTGTTGCTGCATTGCTTGTGCGACCTGGTGGACGAGCAACTGTATCCGCAATGAGTTTGCCTGCAGAGCTCGAACGCCGCCTGCGTGATGTGTTGGGCGACGAGCGGCTGCATACCGATCCCGCCGACTGCGCGGTCTATGCCTATGACAACAGCCGGCGACGGGGCACGGCGGGCGGGGTGGCCTTCCCGGAAACCGACGAGGAAGTCGCCGCCGTGGTGCGGGCCTGCGCCGAGCACCGCTGGCCGGTGATCGCGCGCGGCCAGGGCAGTAATACCGTGGGTGCGACCGTACCCGAGCACAACGCGCTGATCGTGTCCTTCGAGCACATGAGCCGCATTGAACCCGTGGATCGCGCCGACCGCTACGTCGAGGCCGAGGCCGGCGCTACCAATGCCGCGATCCAGGCGGCGGCACGCGAGGCAGGGTTTTTCTGGCCGCCGGACCCGACCTCGGCGGCCTATTCCACGCTGGGCGGTAACCTCGCCTGCAACGCGGGCGGCCCGCACGCGGTGAAATACGGCACGCCGCGTGAGAACATTCTGGGGCTCACCGCGGTGACCGGCACCGGCGAGATCATCCGGGTCGGCACGCACACCACCAAGGGCGTGGTGGGCTACGATTTCACGCGCCTGCTGCTTGGCTCGGAAGGCACGCTCGCGCTCATCACGCGGGCCACGCTCAAGCTGTGGCCGCTGCCGTCTTCCGTGGCCACCCTGCGTGCCACCTATGCCAGCGTGGACGCGGCTGCCGCGGCAGTGGCGCGCATCATGGCGCAGCACGAACTGCCCTGGGTGCTCGAATTCATGGACGATCAGGCGGTGGCGCTGATCAGAAAGCGCGGCGTGGAGGTGCCTGTCGAATGTGCCTCCCTGCTGTTGATGGAGGTCGAGGGCTCCGGCGCCGGGCTGGAAGCCGCGGTCGAGTCGGTGAGCGAGGCGGCGCGCGGGAAGGGTTTTATCGCGATCGAATCCACCAAGGACTCGAACGAGGCGGTGGCCCTGTGGCAGGCGCGCAAGGCGCTTTCGCCGTCGCTGCGCACATTGCGCGCGGGCAAGATCAACGAGGACGTCGTGGTCCCCGTCTCGCGCATTCCCGCGTTGGTCGAGCGCTTGCAGGCACTGGCCCGCGAAGCGGATATCCCGATCGTGAACTTCGGCCATGCAGGCAACGGCAACCTTCACGTAAACCTCCTTTTCGATCCGGACGACGCGCGCGAGCGCGAGGCCGCCGAGAAGGCATTGCCGCGCGTGTTCGAGGCGGTGCTGGATCTGGGGGGTACGCTCTCCGGCGAACACGGCGTGGGCCTCGCCAAGCGCGACTACGTGGCGATGGAGCTGGCGCCCGAGGTGTTGAAGCTGATGCACGGCGTCAAGCGCGTGTTCGATCCGCAGGGCATCCTCAATCCCGGCAAGACGCTGCCGCCCGAGTCTGCCTCGTGAGCGGGCGCCTCGATTACCTGGAGCCGGCGCCGGAGTTCGGCGAGAGCCGAGCGCTGGCGCCGGGCGTCGAATGGCTGCGCCTGCCGCTGCCGTTCCCGCCGGGCCACATCAACGTCTACCGGCTTGAGGGCGACGGGGACGAGCCGTTTCTGGTCGATACCGGTTTTGCCGAGGAACACACGACGACGCTGTGGCGCGACGCCTATCGGCGCCCGCGCACGGCCGTGGTGACGCATTTCCACCCCGACCATATCGGCCAGGCCGCCGCACTCGCCGCGGGCGGCACGGAAATCCATATCTCCGGACCGGAGTGGGACAGGGCCCGTACCCTGCACGAAGCGAGCGGCGAACGGATCGACACGTCGATCGCCCGGTTTTTCGCGGACAATGGAATGCAGGGCGCCTACGCACCGGCCAGACGCGGAAACGGCTATCGCCGGAGCGTGCCGGAGCTGCCTTCGTCAGTGACCAAGCTCGAGTTCGGGCCGCTGCCCTTCGCCCGTGACTGGACCGTGAGCTTCGCGAGCGGACATTCGCCGGCGCACGCATTGCTGTTCCGTGCCGGCGATCCGATACTGGCGGCCGGCGATGTGGTCCTGCCCCGCATTACACCCAACATCTCGGTATGGCCCGATGCGCCCGACGCCGATCCCCTCGGCGAGTACCTCGACGCACTCGAGAGCCTGCGTGAACTGCCGAATGACACCCTGGTCCTACCTGCGCACGGGCTGGCCTTCCGCGGGCTGCACGAACGGCTCGACGAGCTGGCCGAACATCACGCGTCGCGACTGGACGAGTTGCGTGACCTGCTGTGCCGGCACGGCCGCTGCACGGCGCGGGAAGCCCTGCCGGAACTGTTCCCCCGCGAACTGAAGCCCTCCAGCATGCCGTTCGCGCTTGGCGAGACACTCGCCCACCTCAATCGCCTGTGGCATGCGGGCGAAATCCGCAGAAAACCAGACGAGTTTGGCGTCTGGCATTATGAGAACTGATGAGGCTCTCGCGTCGATGTTTTGAGCGGTTATGGCGGAGCGCAGCAGGTGCCACAGTCGCAGCATAATAATGCTCCGCAACACTTCAAGGTCCACCCAGCTGGTTTCCCGGGACACGGCACTTCGCAACAATCACCGAGTGGCTGAATGCCGGCTTCGGGGGAATTGTTTGAGACTGAAGCACTCGCAACACCGTGTCCAGAGGTCGTATTCTGGCAAGCTTTCACATTTGGAATATGGCCATGAAACATCGTCTTTACATCAGACTTTGACAACTGCGTTGCCTTGGCCGTTATACCGTACGACCAAGGGTCGTAATCTGAGCTATTAATCCTTTTTGTGACGCTTCCAGTTTTTCCGAGCACTAATCCCAGCCGAGGTTTGCCGACTGAGATCCAGTTGTTGCCGTTCCGCTTGTAAAATTGCATGCCGAGTTCTACGCCATGCTCACCATTTGGGCCGACAAGCACATTGCCAAGCGAGTAGCGAAGCCGGTAGGTGTCTCCTGCCGATTTCATGGTAATGTTTACAGGCGAATCCGAAACGGCGATGTTGCTGGGTGATGCGATTTCGGAACCGTTTACCTGGACCTGAAGTTCGACTTCGTAATAGCGCGGCGCTGCGCGCGCCGCGCCGATTGCCAGAATGGGGACCAGGCACGACAGACCTGCCAAAAAAGCGAGGCGAACAATGCGCTGCGCGAAGAATCGCATTGTAATATTCATGATCACCTCCGGCTTGAGCCCATTGGGTCATCGCCTTATAACATATTATGCAAAGGGGGACAACTCCCTCCTTTTTGTAGGCGTTATTGTCACACTCTCGACGATCTGTTTAGCTGTTGCCCTGAGATGTGGCCACTAATTCTGAACGGATGAATTGTCAATATCACGCGAAAACAAGGACACGCGGTACGGTGTTTGGGATCCTGCTGGTAAGTGTTCTGATCCTGGGCTGTATCGTTCTCCTGGGCGGCTGCGCCAGCAGGCGCTGGATGCCGTTTCCGCAAAGAAACGAGTTGAAGCGGGTCACGCGGACGGTGGTCTATGTCGAGCCCCAGGGTGGCCTCCAAGTTTCGGATGTTCCCAATCCCGCACTGCTGTATGCGAGCGGAGCCGCGGGGAGTGAAGCAGGGTATTACGCGGTTACCGGGTTCATGGGCTTCCCGGCATCGGTATTCATTTACCCGGCTTTGTACGCCGACTCGGATATAAGCAGTTACAGCAAGTACCAGAAGGACGTCAAGCCCTACCTGCCGCAGCTGGAAAACTCGATCTGTCCGGATATGAGGCCGAGATGGTCAGGCAGGCGATGTCCAATACTGGTTGGCCCGGGGAGATGCCTCTGGTGACGGTCCCCGCGAGCAAGAAGCAGGGCTACCTGAATGGCGTGGCTTCATGCAACAAGACGCGGGCGACTATTTTCATCATTCCGTGCGGTGCGCGGATGGGCTACGACGCCAAGACCATTCTCGTGTCCTATGGCGTCGCCGTTTACCTCAAGGACGCGGACGATCCCGGCAAGATTGACCGCGTGGATACCGCCACGATACAAACCCTCCACCGCATACAATTTCCGCAGAACATAGCGGCCTATAATCCCTTGACGTCGCCGACGACGGATGCACTGGCCGATCGCATGAAGATGCTTTTTGACGACAATGCCGATTTCTTCAAACAGAACTTCCAGCAGGCCTTGCGGACGGAGCAGGGGAAAATCACATGTTATTTCGCCGACAGTTGCTCGTAGCCCGGGCCGCACTATGGCGCGGTCCGGGACGGGGCCTCATTGGTCGGTGTTGCAGTCCCGGCGCGGGCTGACGTCGGTGCAGAACAGCTTCCAGATGCGGCGGTATTCGTCGAGCCAGGCGGTGGGCGCCTCGAAACCATGATGCTCTAGCGGGTAGAAAATCACCTGGAAGTTCGGGTTCTTCAGCTCGATCAGCTTCTGCGTCATGTGTACGGTGTCCTGGAAGAACACGTTGTCGTCCTCCATGCCCTGGGAGATCAGCAGGTGGCCCTTGAGGTTCTGCGCGTAGTGAATGGGCGAGCTGATGTCGTAGGCCTCGGGGTCGATCGCCGGGCGGTTGAGGATGTCCGAGGTATAGAGGTCGTTGTAGTTGGCCCAGTCGGCCACCGGGCGCAGGGCGGCACCGGCCTGGAACAGGTCCGGGCGGCGGAACATCATCATGTAGGTCATGAAGCCGCCGTAGGAGCCGCCGTAGACGCCGAGCCGCTTGGGATCGACGTGGTAGTGCTTCTCCAGCCAGTGCATGCCGTCGTCGATGTCCTGCACTTCCGGATGGCCCATGTGCCGGTAGATGGTCGTGCGCCAGTCGCGCCCGTAGCCCGCCGATCCGCGGTAATCCATGTCGATCACGACATAACCGTGCTGGGCCAGGAAGTTGTTGAACATCATCTCGTGGAAGTAGTACGACCAGCCCTGGTGGGCGTCCTGCAGGTAGCCCGCGCCGTGGATGAAGGCCACGCCGGCATAGGATTTGCCTGGGTCATAGTCATGCGGTAGATACAGCCGCGCCTGGAGGGTGCCGTCGAAGTGCGTTGAGGGCACGTGCACGATCTTCGGCAGAATCCAGTCGATGCTCGTGAAATCGTTCTTCGCCGTGTGCGTCAGACGCCGCGCCGCGCCGCCCGGCGTGGTGGAGACGACGTAAAGTTCCGGCGGACGCAGCAGGGTGGAGTGATAGAACAGGATCGATTGGCCGTCGGGTGAGAGCCGGAAACGGGTGTCGCTTTCCATCGACGGCTGGGAACCGTCCATGCCGCCGAGGCGGGTCAGAGCCTCGCTCTTGCCGGAGGAAAGATCCAGCCGGTAGAGGGCGTAGACGCCGGGCGAGGCGCGGTTGGCCCGGTAGTACACATAGTGCCCGTCGTGGCCCGGCACCGGGTGGTAGACCTCGAAGTGACCCTGTGTCCACTGTTTCGTATGGCCGTTTCGCACGTCGTCGGTGTAGAACTGAGAGTAGCCGCTCTGCTCCGAGAGGTACCACAGGGTGTGGTCGTCGGGGAGCCAGCCGAAGTCGTTGTAGTTCCAGTTGATCCAGGCCGGGTCGGTCAGCCGGTTTCGGGTCACCAGTTTCATGCCGTGGTCGAAATCCACGGTCGCGATCCAGCGGTCCTTGTTGTCGGTGCTGCGAAACATCACCGCCAGGCGTTCGCCGTTGTCGCTCCAGGCCATGCCCCAGATCTGCACCGGGCGCACCTTGGGCGCCCTGACCGAGGCCTCGGCCTGCTGTTTGCTCACGCCGTGCTTGAGGTCCCACGCCACAGCCTGCTTGCGCAGTTTCGCGAGCGGGTCGCGGGTGATGCCCGGAAGTTGCTTCTCGTCGAGCGGGTACTGCTTGTGATGCACGAGATCGAGCAGGACGACATGCATCGGTGCCGGGTCGTTCCAGCCCACACGGCGATGCACGGGCTTGAGCACGATGCGCCCGTCCTTGGTGACGTAGTCGGGCATCTGTCCGTGCGGGCCCTTGTCGTAGTGCTTCGGCTCCGTTACCACGGCCATCCAGCGGGCGCTGGGCGAGAGGTACTTGCCGACGATCGTGACCCCGGAGCCCAGATAGAAGGGTTCGGGACCGCGGCTCGAATCCGCCCCGGCAAGCGCCTGCTGTTGCTTGCGCTTCGCTTCGCGGTCGGATTTCATCTTCGCGACTGCCTCGAACAGCCGTGCCTGCTCGGTGCTGTAGTAGTGATAGGGTCCCTGTTGTTGATCCGGGGCCTGCTCCGCCTTGACCTCGGCCGTCCGCGAGCTCATGCCGGTGGACAGGTCCAGCAGGTAAAAACGGCCCTGGACTTCGTAACTCACCATGTCGTGTCCGGGCACGAACTGCGGGTCTCCGACATCTCCGAGCCCGCGTGTCAGCTGCGTGACCTTGCCGTTCGCAACCTCTTTGAGGAAAAGGTCGCCGTGGTTGACGTAAAGCTCCCGGGTGCGTGCGTGGTCGAACACGGACTGGGTCGATCCGGTCCTGCTCCAGTTCGCATCGGGCACGGTGTCGACCTTGCCGCTCGACAGGTCCACGGCGTGCAGGGTCTCCGTCGGGGCCTGATGGGCGCGCTGCGAGAAGTACACCGTCCTGCCGTCCGCGCTCCAGTAGGGATCTTCCGGCGTGATGGCTATCCAGTCCGGGTTGGCCATGATCCGGGTCAGTGAGAGTGGTGGGGAAGAAGCGGGAGCGGCAACGGCCGCGGGGGCTGCAATCAGCGGGAAGAGGGGCAGTGCCAGGGCGATGAAAAGGCGACGCATAAGACTCTCCGGACGGTACGGCTTGTCGTGTCGGGCGCACGATTGAAGCGGCAAGTTTAACTGCTTGGTAGAGTTGTCGCCAGGAAACGGAGTGGTGGGTTCAGGCGATCCGCAGGCCGAGGCGTCGATACACCCAGGCCAGCAGCCAGAGCGGACCGATCAGGAGGAACTGCATGTCCCTTAAAAAGGCGGGACGTTTGCCCTCGAACTGATGACCGACGAACTGACCAATCCAGGCGGCAACAAAGATGCATCCCGACGTGATCGCCAGCGGCCATGGCAGTTGTTGCAGGCCCCAGGTCGCAAAAATCAACAGGATGCTCACGACCAGCATGCCCGGGGTCAGCCGCGGGGCGAGCCAGGTGTAATAGGCCAGCGCAATCACCAGCAGCACCGTACCCCAGTGGATCAGCGGCGACAGGGCAAATCCCGGCGGTCTTGGAATGGAGGCAAGCAGGGCAACGAGCGCGAGCATGATCAGGGGCACGCAGATCCAATGCAATACCTTGTTGGTGTGATTCTGATGGCTCTCGCCATATTCGGCCAGCCAGCTGTCGATGGTGCGCATGATCCTCTCGCCAGACAATCCGGACTCCCAGCCTATGGTGCAGCATGACGGGGCCGCAATCAAGCGATCGCCTGCTCCTGGAAGACGGTGGGTGGTTGCGATTCGGCTTTCACTATAATCAGGGGTCTATGAACCGCCAGAGTCCTTTTATGCCACGCTGCCTGATCCGTGCCGCTGCCGGCATCGTTTTCATCGCCGTCGCCGTCGTGCTCGGCGGTTGCGGGCAGTCGGGACCGCTGTATCTGCCCCAGGCCCATTCCGCACCTGCGTCTGCCACGGCCCCGGCAACGACGCCCGCTCCGGCGGCGGGCAGCCGATGAAAAAACGCCTGATTCTGGTTGACGGCTCGTCGTACCTGTACCGGGCCTTCCATGCGTTGCCGCCTTTTACTACCAGCGACGGGCGACCGACCGGCGCGATCTACGGCGTGCTCAACATGCTGCGCAAGCTGATCCGCGAGGAACCCGGCAGCCATATCGGAGTGGTATTCGATGCGCCCGGCCGGACATTCCGCGACGACCTGTTCGAGCGCTACAAGGCCAATCGTGCGCCGATGCCGGACGATCTGCGGCCGCAGATCGAACCCTTGCTGGAGACAATCCGGGCGCTGGGCCTGCCGCTGCTGCGCGAAACCGGCGTGGAGGCCGACGACGTGATTGGTACGCTGGCACACCAGGCCGCCGTGGCCGGCTATGATGTCATCATCGTCACCGGCGACAAGGACATGGCGCAGTTGGTCAACGGCCATGTCACGCTGCTTGACACGATGCGCGACCGTCGCCTCGACGGGGTCGGCGTGGAGGAGAAATTCGGCGTGCCGCCGGAGCGGATCATCGACCTCCTGGCCCTGATGGGCGACACATCCGACAACATCCCGGGCGTGCATGGCGTCGGGCCCAAGACGGCCGCCAAATGGCTGCAGGAATACGGCGGCCTCGACGAGCTGCTCGCGCATGCCGATGAGATCAAGGGCAAGGCGGGCGAGCGTCTGCGCGAGAGCCTCGACGACATCCAACTTTCGCGCGAACTGGCCACCATCAAGTGCGACGTCAAGCTCGACGTCGAGCCCGAAGCGCTGGTGGCGTGCGAACCGGATACCGCGGCGCTGAACAAGCTTTATGCCGACCTGGAGTTCAAGAGCTGGCTGGCAGAACTGGGCGACGAAGCCGCGCCCCGGCCGGAGCGCGACTACGAGATCGTCACCACCGAGGCGCAACTCGGTGCCTGGCTGGACCGGCTCGAAAAAAGCGACCTGTTCGCGGTGGACACCGAGACCACGAGCCTCGATTACCTCACGGCGCGCATCGTGGGCATTTCCTTCGCGACCGCGGAGGGCGAGGCGACCTACGTGCCGCTCGCGCATACGACGGGACAGCCGTTCGAACGCGAGGCTGTTCTCGAACGGCTGCGCCCGCTGCTGGAAAATGCCGGGCGCGGCAAGGTGGGGCATCATCTCAAGTACGATGCCCACGTGCTGGCCAATCACGGCATTACCCTGGCCGGCATCCGCCATGACACGCTGCTCGAATCCTATGTGCTCGACCCGACCGCCGGTCGTCACGACATGGATTCTCTTGCCGAGCGTGCGCTGAACGAAAAGACGATCAGTTATGACGAGGTCACGGGCACCGGGCGCAAGCGCATCGGGTTCGAGGACGTACCGATCGACGTCGCCGGTCAGTACGCGGCAGAGGATGCCGACATCACCTGGCGCCTGCATCAGAACCTGTGGCCGCGCCTCCAGGCGCTGCCCCGCGCCTGCGAGGTGTACGAAACGATTGAACTGCCCATCGTCTCCGTGCTGCTGGCCATGGAACGCCACGGCGTGCTGATCGACTGCGAGCGGCTGGCGAGGCAGAGCGCCGAGCTGGAAAAGCGCATGGGTGAGCTGCAACAGGCGGCCTGGGACTGCGCCGGCGGCGAATTCAACCTGAGCTCGCCTGCGCAGCTCGGTGAAATCCTGTATGACAGGCTCGAACTGCCGGCGCGCCACAAGACGCCCAAGGGCCAGCCGTCGACGGCGGAGAGGGTGCTCCTGGAGCTGGCGTCCGAACACGAACTGCCGCAGCTGATCCTCGATTACCGCGAGGTGTCGAAATTACGCTCCACCTATACCGAGAAACTCCCGGCCAGCGTAAATCCCACGACCGGACGGGTGCACACCTCCTACAACCAGACCGGCACCTCGACGGGACGGTTGTCGTCTTCGGATCCCAACCTGCAGAACATCCCGGTGCGCAGCGAGGAAGGACGACGCATCCGCCAGGCGTTCATCGCCCCGACCGGCTGCGTGTTGCTCGCCGCCGACTACTCGCAGGTCGAGTTGCGTATCATGGCGCACCTCTCGGGCGACGAAGGGTTGAGGAAGGCCTTCGCCGAGGGGCTGGACATCCACCGCGCCACGGCCGCGGAAGTGCTGGGCAAGCAGATGGAGGAGGTGAGTGCCGAGGAACGACGCGCGGCCAAGGCCACCAACTTCGGGCTGATCTACGGCATGTCGGCATTCGGCCTGGCCCGGCAGCTCGGTATCCCGCGCGGCGAGGCCGACGATTACATCAACCGCTACTTCGACCGCTATCCCGGCGTCCGCCACTACATGGACAGCACGCGCGAACAGGCACGCCGCGACGGCTACGTGGAAACCCTGTTCGGACGACGGTTGTATGTGCCCGAGATCAACAGCCGCAACATGCAGCGGCGCCAGGCGGCCGAGCGGGTGGCGATCAATGCCCCCATGCAGGGCACGGCGGCGGATATCATCAAGCGCGCCATGATTACCATCCACGACTGGTGCGCCCGCGACGACGTGCCCGTTACGCTCATTATGCAGGTGCATGACGAGCTGGTCTTCGAGGTAAGGGAAGATGTCGTCGACAAGGCCCGCAAGGAGATCGGCACGCTCATGCAGAACGCTGCCGATTTGGCTGTGCCGCTCGTGGTCGATATCGGGGTCGGTGCCAACTGGGACGAGGCGCACTAGGCTCTCGGGACCCGGCCGGCGGCCTCCCGCCGCCTTTGCTTTTTTACGTAGGCAGCAAAAAGCCCGGGTGTCGGCCCGGGCTTTGAGCAAGACCTCTTCGGTACTTACTGCGTTGCGGCAGTGCCGAGTTTTTCGGCAAGTTCGCCCGAGCGGTACATTTCGAGCAGGATGTCGGAGCCGCCGATCAGTTCGCCGTTGATGTAGAGCTGCGGGTAGGTCGGCCACTGGGAATGCTGCTTGAGTGCTTCGCGCAGTTCCTGGTCCTCGAGAATATTGACGTGGTCGAACTGCGTTCCCACAGTGCGCAGGACCTGCACGCTTTGTGCGCTGAAACCGCACTGCGGAAAGTCGGGCGTGCCTTTCATGAACAGCACCACCGGCTTGGCCAGGTGGTCGTTGATGCGATCTTCAACACTCATTGGTTTGCTCTCCAGGCCTCGCGGCCGTCACTCGGTATTCAGACGTTGTCGAGCGCTCGTTCACGCTCTTTCAACTGCTCGAATATCGCAGCCCGATCGGCTTCGTCCAGAAGCGTCCAGGCGGCGATTTCGTCCAGCGTGCGCAGGCATCCTTCGCAATATCCTCTCGGGTCGATGCGGCAGATGCCCACGCACGGGCTTTCGGGGTAAGTTTCGCTCCGGCCTGTCTCAGCCACCGAACTGCTTGGCTGCAAACTCCCAGTTGGCGAGTTCCCAGAACGCCTCGATATATTTCGGCTTCGCGTTGCGATAGTCGATGTAGTAGGCATGCTCCCAGACATCGCAGGTCAGTACCGGCGTTTCGCCCGTGCGCAACGGGGTTTCGGCGTTCTGGCCATTGATGATGGCGAGCGAGCCGTCCTCTTTCTTGGCGAGCCAGGTCCAGCCGGAACCGAACAGGGTGGCGGCTTTCTCGGTGAACTCCTCGCGGAACTTGTCGAAGGAGCCGAAGCTGCGGTCGATGGCCTCGGCCAGTTTGCCGGCCGGCTTGCCGCCGCCGTTGGGGCTCATCGAGTTCCAGTAGAACGTGTGGTTCCAGGCCTGGGCAGCATTATTGAAAATCCCGCCGCTGGCCTTGCGGACGATGTCTTCCAGCGCGGTATCCTCGAACTCGGTGCCCTTGATGCCGGCATTGAGCTTGTTGAAGTAGCCCTGATGATGCTTGCCGTAATGGTATTCCAGCGTTTCCTTGGAAATATGCGGGGCCAGGGCGTCCATGGCGTAGGGCAATGGGGGTAATTCGTGTTTCATTGCTGCTCTCCTTTAGTCGCGTGAAGCGGCGCCGAAGAACCCGGCGCGCTATGTGTCTATTGTAACGCCGAGCCCGGTTTTCGTCAGGGGGGTTGCGCCTGATCTCGGCGATTTGGGCGCAGAACGGCGCGATTTCACGTGGTTTGACTGCACTTGTTATGCTTTCATCGGCCATGTACAAAACGGGCGGGCACAGGGTCGCCGGCCAACAGGAAAGGGAATACCCATGACGTCATTACCGCTTTATCATGTGGATGCTTTCGCCGAGCGTGCGTTTGCCGGAAATCCGGCCGCCGTGGTTCCGCTCGAGCGCTGGCTGGACGATGCCACGCTGATCCGCATTGCCGCCGAGAACAACCTGTCGGAAACGGCATTTTTCGTGGAGGCGGCGGATCGCCTGCATATCCGCTGGTTCACCCCGGTACGCGAAGTTGACCTGTGCGGCCATGCCACGCTTGCCACGGCGTTCGTTATTACCCGCTTTCTGCGCCCCGATGCCGGGGAATTACGCTTCGATTCGTTGAGTGGCGAATTGCGGGTGCGCCGCTCGGGAGAGCGGCTCGAACTCGATTTTCCCGCGCGCCCGCCCCATCCCCTCGAAAGAGGCCTGGTCGAACAGCTTGCCCGGGCGTTGGGCCATGCGCCCGCCTGGTGCGGGCGTACCCACAATCCCGATCCGGACAGCGACAAGCTGATGGCGGTGTTCGATTCGGATCTGGCCGTCAAAGCGCTCGAGCCCAATAGCGAGATACTGGGGCAGTTGCCCGGGCAGGGCGTGATCGCCACGGCCCGCGGTGGTGATTGCGATTTCGTGTCGCGCTATTTCGTGCCCAAACTGGGGATAGCCGAGGATCCGGTTACCGGCTCGGCGCATTGCACCCTGATCCCGTACTGGGCGGAGGCGCTCGACAAGAACGAACTTTCGGCCCGCCAGGTCTCTGCCCGGGGCGGTGAGCTCTGGTGTCGCCTCGACGGCGCGCGCGTGCGCATCGCCGGTCATTGCACGCTCTATCTCGAAGGCCGCATTACTGTCTGAAGCGCTTCCGGCCGGGTGCCGGGGTGGCGCGCCTTATTCGCCGCCTCCGGACGGTCCCTTGTCCGGCGCGCTGCTCCGGGGCTCGACGCGGTAACGCCCCCCATTTTCGCTCTGGTATCGGGTCAGCCAGACTTTCTCGCCGGGCTGGACCTTGACGCCCAGCGGCTGCACGATCGATATCGTGCGTCCGTCGTCGGTCTTGAGTATGACCTGCAGCGCAGTCTGCGTCGATGCCGCGTTTTCCACGTTGCGTCCGACGATGGAGCCGAGGATGAGCCCGCCGATGGTCGTCAGGACCTGGCCTCGCCCGCCACCGGCCGCTGAGCCGGCAACCCCGCCGATCACGGCGCCCGACAGCGAACCGGCCGAGCCGGTCTGGGCGTTGGGACGGATCTTGACCTCCCGGGACGAGAGGACCGTGGCCGGTGTCACCTGGCCGACTGCCATGGCTTCTTCCGGGGTGTAGCTGTTGGGCCCGGGTGTGTTGGCGCAAGCGGCCAATGCAACCACCAGCGTCGCGCCGAGCAGCGCCCGGGCGGATTCATGGATCGTGTGCTTCATGGGAACGCCTCGCCTTGTCTGAAGGGTCATGATCTTAGACTCGATTATGCACCCAAGTTCGTCGCCGCGTCGCCCTTATTCGCGGGCCTGATCCGGCGTTTGTTCTTCACTCGGGTGCCGGCGGTTGAAAAGGGCGTCGGCAACGGCGATGACGGCGCCGACGGTGATTGCGGCATCGGCGATATTGAAGGTCGGGAAGTACCACGCGTTGTGCCAGTGAACCTGGATGAAATCGATGACGTGCGCGTGCCAGACGCGGTCCACGGCATTGCCGAGTGCACCGCCGAGGATGAGCGAAAGCCCGGCCGCGAGCCAGGCGTGGCCGCGGGCGGGCAGGCGGCGCAGCCACACCAGAATCACGCCGGAGAACACCAGGGCCAGCACCACGAACAGCCACTGCTGCCAGCCGTTGGCGCCGGCAAGCATGCTGAAGGCCGCTCCCTGGTTGAAGAGCAGCGTGATGTTCAGAACGGGTAGCACCTCGTGCTGCTGGTAGGGGTGCAGGTAATACAGCGCGAGCAGCTTGGTGAACTGATCCGTCACGAGGATCAGCAGCCCGAGCAGCAGCCAGCGCACCGGCGGATGGCCGGGGATCACGAAACGCTCGGCGTCGAATTGCCGTATGCGTTTGCTGCCCTCGCCGACGAGGCGGCGGAGGCTGTCGATGCCTTTCAGCTTGCTCATGCCCAGTGCCTCGTCTCCGGTGCGTCGCCGATGTTGCCCGCGCAGCGGGCGCACAGCGTCGGATGTTTCGCCAGCGTACCGACTTCCGGTCTGCGGTGCCAGCATCGCTCGCAGCGGGTGTGCGAACTTGGGTTCACAACGACTTTATACACAGTTTCCGAGGATGGGGTCGTGTCAGCGCTACCAGGGACAAAATGTTGACCGAATGAAGCTTGAATGTCGTGGGCATTGGCCGGGGCTTCCTCGAAATGATGCAATCTGACGGCGGAGACGATGTAGACAAATCGCAGTTCGCTCTCGAGTTTTTTGAATGACTTCAAGTCCGGCTCATTCAGATACAGATCGACCTCGGCTTCGAGGCCGCTACCCAGTACATTTTCGCGTCGTAATTGTTCAATCAGCGGAAGCAGTGCCTCGCGGACGGCGAAGACCCGGGGCCAGTCGGCGTCGTCGGTGCGCACCTCGGGGAGCGCGTGCCACGTCGTGAGCATCACCGAGGCCCCGCGCTCGCCGGGCAAATGACTCCACACCTCTTCGGCAGTAAAGCACAGGACGGGCGCCAGCCATCGCACCAGGGCCTCGACCACATGCCACAGTGCGGTCTGCGCCGAGCGGCGGCCGGCACTCGCGGCCGGCATGGTGTAGAGCCGGTCCTTGGTGATGTCGAGGAACAGGGCACCAAGTTCGGTAACGCAGAAGTTGTGCACTCGCTGGTAGATCAGGTGGAAGTCATAGCGCTCGTAGGCCGTTTCGATCTGCCCGCCCAATTCGCGTGCCCGTGCGACCAGCCAGCGGTCCAGCGCGACCAGTTCGGCGGGCGCCAGCGCATCGCGGTCGGGGTCGAAGTCGTAGAGGTTGGAGACCAGGAAGCGCAGCGTGTTGCGCATGCGGCGGAAGGCGTCCGCAGTGCGCTTGAGGATCTCGTCGGAGACCGCGATCTCGCGCCGGTAGTCGGTGGCCGCCACCCACAGGCGCAGGATGTCGGCACCGAGGCTGTCCACCACCTTCTGCGGCGCGATGACGTTGCCGACCGACTTCGACATCTTGCGTCCGTCGGCATCCACGGTGAAACCGTGGGTGAGCACCCCGCGGTAGGGCGCCTCCCCGTTGAGGGCGACGCCGGTGAGCAGCGAGGACTGGAACCAGCCGCGATGCTGATCGGAGCCCTCCAGGTAGAGCGCGGCCGGGACTTCCAGCTCCTCGCGGGCGGCAAGCACGCAGTAATGGGTGAGCCCGGAGTCGAGCCATACGTCGAGAATGTCGTTGGCCTTTTCGTACTGATCGGCCTCGTCTCCCAGCAGTTCCGCCGGATCGAGCGCGTCCCAGGCCTCCAGGCCGTCTTTCGCGATCCTTTCAGCGACCGCTTCCATCAGGCGTGCGCTGTCGGGATGCGGTGCGCCGGTGTCGCGGTGCAGGAACAGCGCGAGCGGCACGCCCCAGATGCGCTGGCGCGAGATGCACCAGTCGGGGCGTCCGGCGACCATGGTGCGGATGCGTTCTTCCGCCCATTCCGGTGTCCACTGCACGCGTTCGATGGCCTCCAGCGAGTGCTTGCGCAGGTCGTTCGCCGACAGGTCGATGAACCACTGCGGCGTGGCGCGGAAGATCAGGGGGCTCTTGTGCCGCCAGCAGTGCGGGAAGCTGTGTTGGTAGGGTGCATGGGCAAGCAGCACGCCGCGATCATCGAGCGCGGTGATCAACGTCTTGTTGGCCGTGGCGATATCCATGCCCGCGACCAGCGGGGTGCCCTCGATGAAGCGGCCCTCGCCGTTGACCGGGCTGAACACGGGGAGGCCGTAGCGCCGGCTGACGTAATAGTCGTCCTGCCCGTGCGCGGGGGCGGTGTGCACGGCACCCGTGCCGACTTCCAGCGTGACGTGGTCGCCGAGGATCACCGGCACCTGCTTGTCCAGCCACGGGTGCGCCAGCAACAGGTTTTCCAGCGCCGCGCCCTCGGCATGGCCCAGCGTCTCGACGGCTTCCGCGCCGTAGCGCTCGAGCGCTGCGGGGGCCAGCCCGGAAGCCAGCACCAGGGCCTGGCGGGATCCCCCCAGGGTGGCGGCTACCAGCACGTAGTCGAGGGTGGGATTGAGGGTCACCGCCTCGTTCGCGGGCAGGGTCCACGGGGTCGTGGTCCAGATCGGCACGGCGACCGGCAGATCGGTCCGGATACCGAAGGCAGCCGCGACCGCCGCCGGATCGATCGCCCGGAAAGCGACATCGACCGCGGGCGAGGTGGTGTCGGCGTACTCGACTTCGGCCTCGGCAAGCGCCGAGCGGCAATCGCGGCACCAGTGCACCGGCATGTCGCGCCGGGTCAGGTAGCCGGCACGGATCATGGCCGCCATGGCTCTCAGTTCCCGGGCCTCGTAGCCGCGATTCAGCGACAGGTACGGGTTGTCCCAGTCGCCGAGCACGCCCAGGCGGACGAAGTCGGCGCGCTGGCGGTCGATCTGTTTCAGCGCGTATTCGCGGCAGGCCTGGCGGAATGCGTCGCGCGGCACGTCGCGCGCCTTGCGCTTGAGCTTTTTCTCCACCGCGAGCTCGATCGGCAGGCCGTGGCAGTCCCAGCCCGGCACGTACGGTGCATCGAAGCCGGCCAGTGTGCGCGAACGCACCACGATGTCCTTGAGTATCTTGTTGACCGCGTGGCCGATATGGATGTCCCCGTTGGCGTAGGGCGGTCCGTCGGCCAGCACGAACTTCGGGCGCCCGGCGGCGGCCTTGCGCATTTGTCCGTACAGGTCCATCGCCTGCCAGGCGGCAAGGCGTTCGGGTTCGCGCTGGGCGAGCCCGGCCCGCATCGGCATTGCAGTCTGCGGCAGGTTCAAGGTGTCGCGGTATTCACTCAACGGGCAATCTCCCACTCCAGGTCACGTTTCTTCAGCCACAGCGCCGCATTCTGCACGTCCTCGCGCATCGCGGCCGCGAGGTCATCGAGGTCGGCAAAGTGTGCCTCGGCCCGCAGCCATGCCAGACATTCCACTTTCAGCAGCCGGCCGTACAGGTTGCCCGAATACGCCGGGAAATACACTTCCAGCAGACGGCGCGTGCCGCCCACGCTGGGTCGTACGCCCACGTTGGCTACGCCGTGCCGCACGCCCTCGGGCAGTCCCGACACCCGCACAATATATATGCCGGCGAGCGGCGGCGGACGGCGTCCGAGCGCCAGGTTCGCCGTGGGAAAGCCCAGGTGCCGGCCCAGTTCGTCGCCTTTCACCACCCGGCCCCACTGCGCGTAGGGGCGGCTGATCAGCCCGGACGCGGTGTCGAGATCGTCGGCCTCGAGTGCGTCGCGCACCATCGAGCTCGAAATACGCCGCCCGGTGCGGTCGGTCACCGCGGGCACGGCATCCAACTTGAAACCGTACTCGCGTCCCATCCGGACGAGCAGTGCCACGTCGCCCCGGCGCCTGTGCCCGAAGCGGAAATCCTCGCCCACGACCACGGTACGCGCCCCCAGGCCGGCGACCAGCGTGCGGTTGACGAAATCCTCCGGCGCTTCGGCCGCCAGGCGGTGTCCGAAGCGCAGGCAGGCGAACAGATCCACCGTGCCCAGCTCCGCCAGGGCATGCCACTTGCTCACGAAGCGTGCGAGCCGGGCCGGTGCCTCGTTCGGCGCGAAGTATTCGTGCGGCAGCGGCTCGAAACTCACCACCACCAGCGGGAGCGCATGAGTCCGGGCATGCTCCGCGGCCCGCTCGAGCAGCACCCGATGCCCGCGGTGCAGGCCGTCGAATTTGCCTATGGCTACCACCGCGCCGGCGCTCATGGCGCCGGGGGGCACGGTTCCGCGTAGCAGTCGCATCGCCTTCAAAACAGCCGATTATACGGGCCGGGCGGCATCACTGCCGCCGACCGCCGGGCGCAGATGACGCGGGCGCATCCCCAGGACGGCCAGTACCGCCGCGTACACCGCCAGTCCTTCGACGAGAAGCAGGGCGAGGCGCCAGACACGCTGGCCCACGGCGATCCCGGTCCACGGGCCGAGAAACTGCGCGCTGAACCACACGGCGGCGCCCATGGCGATCACGGCGACGGCGATGCGGGTCAGGTACAGCCACCATCCGGGCAGCGGGTTGTAGACCGCGCGCCGGCGCAGGCCGCGCCACAGCAGCGTGGCGTTGACCAGCGCTGCGAGCCCGGTGGACAGGGCGAGGCCGGCATGTGGGGCATACCCGCCGAGTGCCGCCCAGGGCAGGACCAGGGCGAGGTTCAGGGCCAGGTTTACGCCCACCGCGATGATACCGATCCGCACCGGAGCCCGGGTGTCCTGGCGCGCGAAGTAGGCGGGTGCGAGCACTTTGATCAGGGCGAAACCGGAAAGCCCGATCGCATACGCCATGAGGCTCGCGCGCGCCATCGCGATGTCGTGCACGTTGAAGTGGCCGTAACCGTAAATGGTGGCGACGATAGGCCAGGACAGGGCCAGCAGGCCCATGGCCGCCGCCGGCATGCATAGCAGCGTGAGGCGCAGCGCGCGGTCCAGCATGGTCGAGTAATGCCGGGCTTCCCCGCGCGCGAAGTGGCGCGAGAGCTGCGGCAGGATCACGGTGCCCAGGGCAATGGCGAAGATGCCGAGCGGGAACTCCATCAGGCGGTCCGAGTAGTACAGCCAGCTCACGCTGCCGCCGGCGAGGAAGGAGGCGATGATCGTGTCCACCAGCAGGTTGATCTGGGTGGTGGAGGCGCCGAAGATGATGGGCGTCATCAGGCGCAGGATCCGGCGCACGCCGGCATGGGCGAAGCCCAGCGCGGGGCGGGTCAGCAGCCGCAGGCGGATCAGGCCGGGCAACTGCACCGCGAATTGCAGCACGCCGGCGACGAGCACGGCGCCGGCGAGCGCATAAATGGGGTGGGCGAGCGTGGGGGCGATGGCGAGCGCCGCGATGAGGAAGGCCACGTTGAGCAGCACCGGCGCGAAAGCGGGCGGACCGAAGCGGCCGTAAGTGTTGAGGATGGCCCCGGCGAAGGCGGTGAGCGAGATCAGCAGCAGGTAGGGGAAGGTCAGGCGCAGCAGGTGGGCGGCAAGATCGAACTTGGCGGCGTCGGCGTGGAAACCGGGCGCGAACATCCAGATGAAGACCGGCGCGAGCAGCACGCCGACGACGGTGAGCAGGAACAGCACGGCGGCGAGCGAGCCGCCGGTGCGTGAAACGAGGTCGCGGACCTCGGCCTCGCTGCGCGTCGCGTGGTATTCGGCGAGTACGGGCACGAACGCCTGGGAGAAGGCGCCTTCGGCGAACAGGCGGCGGCCGAAGTTGGGAATCTTGAAGGCGACGAGGAAGGCGTCCATGCCGAAGCCGGCGCCGAAATGCGTCGCGAAGATGATGTCGCGCGCAAAACCGAGGATGCGCGAGGCCAGCGTAAACCCACCGACCGTGGACAGGTTGGCGATCAGGCCGCGCCTCATGTGCCGTCTCCACAGGCGGTAACCGGCCCCAAAGGCTTGAAATTATCGTCGCTACCGGGCATACTGCTTCGTTCCGTGAAGGCTTTTTTGGAGAGGCTGTAGTGGCTAATTCTTCCCAGGCTCGCAAGCGCGCTCGTCAGGCCGAGCAGCGCCGCGAACACAACCAGGCCCTGCGCTCGACCCTGCGCACCGCGATCAAGCGGGTGCGGGCCGCGACCGCGGGCGGCGACGCCGATGTGGCGCGCGATGCGTTCCGCAAGGCGGTGCCGACGATCGACAGCATGGTCAACAAGGGCATTCTGCCCAAGAATACGGCCGCGCGCTACAAGCACCGGCTCAACACCCGCATCAAGAACCTGTCTGCGTAAGAACCACCTCCGGGCAAGTCCTTGCCCCGTCGCCCCGGCGCAGGCCGGGGCCCAGTCAGAGTTTGTATCCCGGCTATAGGCCGGGATTCCTTTACTACCGGATACCGGCCTGCGCCGGTATGATGACGTGTTTCGAGCTGTCTTAAGCATTGTCGGCGTTGGCCGTGAGCCACGCGTCGACCGCCGACAGCAATTCGTCCAGCCCTTCGCGTTGGGCCGAGGAGACCACGAACCAGCGGCCGCGCCAATCGAGCGCGGTCGCTGCGTTGCGGGCTCGTTCCATGGCCTCATGGGCCGGCATCAGGTCCGCCTTGGAAAACACCAGCCAGCGCTCACGCTCCGCGAGCCGGGGGCTGTGCTCGGCGAGTTCGCGCTCGATGGTGCGAACGACCCCGGGATCGAACCCTTCCGGCGGAGACAGGTCGACCAGGTGCAGGAGCAGCCGCGTGCGTTCGACGTGGCGCAGGAACTGGATACCCAGCCCGTGGCCCCCGGCCGCGCCCTCGATCAGGCCCGGCACATCGGCAATCACGAAACTGCGCTCCGGCCCGAGGCGGACCACGCCCAGTTCCGGATGCAGTGTGGTAAAGGGGTAGTCGGCCACCTTGGGCCGCGCCGCCGATACGGCGGCGAGCAGGCTCGACTTGCCGGCATTGGGCAGTCCAACCAGGCCCACATCCGCCAGCAGCTTCAATTCCAGGCGCAGGCGCCGGGCCTCACCCTCGGTGCCCGGGGTTGCCCGGCGCGGGGCACGGGTGACGCTCGACTTGAAATGGATATTGCCGCGTCCGCCGCGTCCGCCGTGCGCGACCAGCAGGCGCTCGCCCGGCGTGGTCAGGTCGCCGATCAGCTCGCCGGTATCGGCTTCGAAGACGAGGGTGCCGACCGGCACCGGAACCTCGATGTCCGAACCGGCGGCGCCCGACATCTGGCGTCCCGCCCCGGCCTGTCCCGAGGTGGCGCGAAAGCGGCGTTGGGTGCGGAAATCCACCAGGGTCGTGAGGCCGGATTTGGCGACCAGCCAGACGCTGCCGCCGTCACCGCCGTCGCCGCCGTCGGGCCCGCCGTGAGGGATGAATTTTTCCCGGCGGAAACTCACACAGCCGTTGCCGCCGCGCCCGGCCTCGACTCTCACCGTTGCTTCGTCGACGAATTTCATGGATCAGGGCCCGGGTTGGATGTCACCGACAAAAAAACCCCGGTTAGGAGGCTGTCGGACTCAGGGGTTCGTAGCGAGCATGGTGGGGGAGTGAGCAGAAATGGGCACGATTTTGAGGCGCGTAGTGGTTCTACGCAACGAAACATCGGGGCCATTTATGCCGCTGTCCCGCCTGCGCAGTAGAATCATCCTGAGTCCGACAGCCTCCTGGAGCCAGGGTTTTCGAACGGCGCGGCTTTCGCGGCGCGTTCAGTCGGTCAGGACCGAAATGTACTTGCGGCTCTTGGCGCCGCGCACGCGGAAGTCGACCTTGCCCGCGGCACGCGCGAACAGGGTGTGGTCGCGGCCCATGCCGACGTTTTCGCCGGGATGGAAGTGGGTGCCGCGCTGGCGAACGATGATTTCGCCCGCCGCAATCTGCTGGCCGCCGTAGCGCTTCACGCCGAGGCGTTTCGACTCGGAGTCGCGCCCGTTGCGTGAGCTGCCGCCTGCCTTTTTATGTGCCATGAGTGGTCTCCCGGTTTACTTGCCGAGGATCTCGGAGATCCTGACGTCGGTATACGCCTGACGATGGCCCTGCCGCCGACGGTAATTCTGGCGGCGATGGAACTTGATGATCATGACCTTCTTGTCGCGGCCCTGTGCCGTCACCTCGCCCTTGACGCGGGCGCCTTCCACCCAGGGCGTGCCGACGGTCACTTCGCCGGCGTCATTCGCGACCAGGGCGACCCGGTCGAATTCCACGGCCGAACCCTCGGCCTCGGGGAGCTTTTCCAGACGTACCACTTCGCCCGGGGACACCGGGTACTGCTTGCCGCCTGAGACGATGACCGCGTACATGTTTATTGAACCGTCAGAAGATCGTAGTGAATCGCGAATTGTAAAGGCAGCCACGCCCACAGGTCAAGCGCAACCAACGCCGCCCGCCGGACAGCCGCGGGTCCGCGGTACTGATAAAATCTCCTGATCTGGCAGGCGTTCCCATCCATGGAGCTTTCCGCGATCACAGCACGGGTCGCCGAGGATCTCGGCGCGGTCGATGCGTTTATCCGCAGGCGGCTGAGTTCCGACGTGGGACTGATCAACGAATTGGCCAACCATATCGTGGCCGGTGGCGGCAAGCGCCTGCGTCCGCTGGTCGTGCTGCTGGCGGCGCATACCGCGGGCTACTCGGGCGAGGAGCACATCAACCTGGCGGCGGTGGTGGAGTTCATCCACACCGCGACCCTTCTGCACGACGACGTGGTCGACGGCTCCGAGCGCCGGCGCGGAAGCAAGACGGCCAATACCCTGTGGGGCAACGCGCCGAGCGTTCTGGTCGGCGATTTTCTCTATTCGCGCGCGTTCCAGATGATGGTCGAGGTCGAGCGCATGCGTGTCATGGCGGTGCTGGCCGATGCCACCAATGCGGTGGCCGAGGGCGAGGTGCTGCAGCTCATGCAGTGCAACGACCCGGACACGACCGAGGAACAATACTTTGCCGTCATCGAACGCAAGACGGCGCGCCTGTTCGAGGCCGCCGCGCGGCTCGGCGCCGTGGTCGCGGACCGCAGCCGTGCCGACGAGGATGCGCTGGGCGCCTTCGGCCTCAATCTCGGCATCGCCTACCAGCTGGTGGACGACGTGCTCGATTACAGCGCGGACCCCGTGCAGACGGGCAAGAACCTCGGCGACGACCTGGCCGAGGGCAAGGCAACCCTGCCGTTGATCTACGCCCGCGACCACGCCGGGCCGGAGCAGGCGGCCGTCTTGCGCCAGGCGATCGAGCGGGGCGGCGCCGACAGCCTCGCGTCCGTGCTCGCGGCGATTGAGGAGACGCGGGCAG